>Ga0123341_1000290_pt1 | contig 27778 bp, 15 predicted proteins | sample Turbeapinknodule_FD_89959 | JGI IMG/M metagenome (GOLD analysis project Ga0123341, IMG submission 89959) | Root nodule microbial communities of legume samples collected from Mexico - Turtle bean Mexico pink nodule | ecosystem: Host-associated > Plants > Roots > Nodule | place: Mexico: Nepantla...
AAAATGAATATTTTTTATTAAGAATTATATTAAGTAAATACTTAAACTTTTTACTTTCATATACAAATTGTAATTAAATTAATCTGACACTTTTAACACAATTGTATAATATTTTTCACAAATTTAAATATTTAAAATTTATTATTTTTATTTTTATTTGAACTTAAAATAATAATTAAATATATTATACAATAAAAAAAGTGATAAATGAAGTGTGAAATATCAGGTAATGTTGGTGTAATTAATATCAGCACAATAAAATGAGATGATAGATATGGCGGGAATGCAAGGGAAATGACGCCAAGATAACATAGTATCTCATTATTCACCCTCACTCAGTTCTGGCGCGTCTTTTGGAGTTTAGAATTGTGCATTTTTACTCTCTCTTTTTCTTCTATCAATTTTTCGAACTCCTTTGCCAAATCAAGAACTTAGGATTAGGGTTCCAATGGGGAGCAAGGTCGGCGATCACCACTTGTCCACAGTGAGATCCGTCGTGGGTTCAGAATTCTCCGACATGGAAATCATCAGAGCACTCCACATGGCAAAAAACGACGTCAATGCTGCCATCAACATCATCTTCGATACTCCCACCGCCACAAGATTCAATCCCACGCCCCCCAACAATCAACGTGTTTCTCCTCCCAAACCCTCCCCTTCCACTCCTATCACGGCCAAGCCTAGCTTCAGTGAACAACGCAGCTTCGATAATAATAATAACAGTGATGATTGGTGGTTTGTGAGTTGCGGGGAAATGACGGGTTTGTCCACGTGTAAAGGGAGGACTCTAAACACCGGCGAGACGGTGATTTTCAAGTTTCCGATCAAGAAGTTATCCTCGCCCTCTCCGGGGAGGGGGTTTGGACGGGCTGCGGCGTGTTCGGAGATAGTTCGTTTCTCCACTGAACAAGCTGGGGAGGTTGTGTTGTGTATGAGGTGATAGAGTTTGGTCAGTTTTATTTATGTTATTATTTTTATTAACTGCTCTTTGGGTTTGGCAGATTGGTAGAATACCGAATGAATGGGCTCGGTGTCTTTTGCCTCTCGTGAGGGATCATAAGGTTAAGATTGAGGGGAAGTGCAAATTTGCTCCTCAAGTTTTGGGCATCATGGACTCCATTATTTTGTCAGTGAGGTATGTAATGTTCAATGCGAAATGGCAGGTGGCTTGCCACTGTACAGGGATTATACTTACTTTGTTACTACATTGTATGAAGGATTTAGATAAACTTATTCACTAAAAGTTGAAAACAAGAATGAAATAAGATTTTCATAAACTATAATTAGTATGCAAGGTAAAAATTAAAATTTCAAGAAATTAATACTAGACAAGTTCATTCTATTATAAGAAAGCTTATTTCATTTTCTCTTTATAATTTTCATTTCCTAGAAGAGTGTTTATGACAAAGTTTGTTTTAAAACCTTGATGTTTTTTTTATGGTGAAAACTGACTTCTGTCTGCTTTTGGTATCTCTTTCAGTGTATTTATAAATAGTTCAATGTTTAGTAAGCATCACCAGGTTTCTCTCAAGGATGCTGCCAACTCGACTGATGAATCAGTGTTTCATCCACTACCAACACTGTTTCGGTTGCTGGGTTTAAACCCTTTTAAAAAGGTGGTTGTTGGCACAGTGTTTCTGTTTTCTATCATTTAGAAAACATCTTTTATATCAATGATATATTCAGTTGAAAGTTGTGATATTTTCTTAATGCTTGCAGAGTTAGCTTATATTGTTGGATAAGGTAACTCTCAAGTAACTCTGAAGAATTGTACTTAAATATTGACTTCCATTACTTGATTTCTAGGCAGAGTTAACTCCAGGCGATTTCTATTCCAACAAGCGTCCTCTCAGTGAAAGGGTACAAAATGACAGATGTAATTGGTTTGTGACTATTTCTGTGAACATTTTTGCATGGTACCTTTCTTTAACCAGAGATATTCTCTTCAGGTAACATTACCACGTGCCAAGTTTGAGCACCCTTCTCAAAATGGCAATGAGAATGACAATGAGGATTCTATTTCTGAAATTGAGGTTGAGAATATTGTTGGTGTTGGATCAAGCGCAGAGTTAGAGGTGCAATATTATGAGAAATGCACTGTTTACTTATACCTATAACTGGTGCTGTAATCTTTAACCAGTTAGTGATGTTCAGGAAATGGAACCCCCTGCTAATCTTCAGTGCGATCTACGGCCTTATCAAAAGCAGGCGCTTTATTGGATGATCCAGATGGAGAAGGGACAATGCATGGATGAGACAGCAACAACCCTCCATCCATGTTGGGAGGCATATCGCCTGGTTGACAAGTATGCCAGTGGTTATTTAATATCATGGTTTTAAATTGTTTGCATTGTGGGTACCAAATTGTGAACAAATGCATTAGATGTGGCCACAATTGTGGTTCTGGATCACAATTTAAAATCTTGTTTAACACACATAGAAAAACCAATGAGTGGTTCTGATGAAGTATTTGTTCTTGTACTTGTTAGGAGGGAGCTTATTGTTTACTTGAATGCATTTTCTGGTGAAGCTACAATTGAATTTCCCAGCACCCTTCAAATGGCCAGAGGAGGAGTATGTTTCTTCAGGAATTAACCCTGAAATTTTTTTCTTGCTTTCACATTGTTCAACATTTGTAATGTATTATTTTGTGGTGAATTTGAAGATTTTGGCGGATGCTATGGGGCTTGGAAAGACCATCATGACCATATCCCTTCTAGTTGCCCATTCACGAAAGGGTGAATCAGTAAGCAATCAACCCATCACCAAGTCCTGTGCTGAAGGAGGTGAAGTTAGTGATACAGTGCATACTTTTTCAAACATACCCAAGAAGGCAACCAAATTTTCTGGTTTTGATAAACCAACGAAGCAAAGGAATTCTCTAACAAGCGGTGGCAACTTGATAATATGTCCGATGACTCTTCTTGGGCAATGGAAGGTATTAGTGTTGTCTATAATATGAAGCTCTCGTGTTGCTTTTCTCCACTTCAAAGTAATTTCACATTGTATTCATATGTCAATTTCTCCAGGCAGAGATTGAAACTCATGTGCATCCTGGGTCTCTGTCTCTATATGTTCACTATGGACAAAGTAGGCAAAAAGATGCAAAAAGTCTGGCTCAGAGTGATATTGTAATTACTACATATGGAATTTTGTCTTCTGAATTTTCAAGCGAGGTATACCATCTCTGATACTGCCTATTTACTTCATTTCTCAAGACTTTTCAACTAGTGCATATCTGTCCTATGTGCAGAATGCAGATGATAATGGTGGACTCTTCTCAATTCGGTGGTTTAGAGTTGTTCTTGATGAAGCACATACCATAAAATCTTCTAAAAGCCAAGTTTCTGTTGCAGCTGCTGCTCTAAGTGCTGACAGACGTTGGTGTCTAACAGGCACCCCAATTCAGGTGAATTATAAACTAGTTTTTCTCTATCACATGGCTGACTAATTTCTTTTTGGTATATGTGGATTAATTAACAAATTAATTTATACTGATCCTAAATTATGTGATGCATCAACTTGATATGCCAGAAACCTTTGATTGGCTGGCACCGAGGCTATATTGTATGATTAAGCTTATGAAATCTTTATTTAGCTTTGACAGTGTTTTGTAGTTTCCATCTTTGAGTAGTATAATTAGATTCTATCCATGTCAATTTTGTTTCCTGGTTGATGAGATTTTGCTCATTTGTGCTGAGCTGTGGAGCTGGAAATTCTAAAATCTATCTGACATCATAGTCTCCTTATTATTCATGTTTTTATTATAGTGCTGTCAGCTGGAAATGCGTTTAAACAGTATAATCCTCGATCTGCAATACACATATGCCTGACAATGCTGTCAAATCCTTAGTTTGTGGAATACTTTGTTCTTTTTTCAATGCCAAATGTTTCTGGGTATGAAAACATCAATTTTGGGATTTTTTCCAAATGAGTCTCTACTTCAAAGTTTTCATATGACCTGCTTCTCATGTATTTGTATTGGCTTATTTTGGAGTAGTCACGACTCAGTCTCATGACAGATGTAGTTTTTATGCTTCCTGACACAGCCTTTTTTAATCTACAGAACAGCCTTGAGGATATTTACAGTCTTCTGCGGTTTCTGAGAATAGAGCCTTGGGGTCATTGGGCCTGGTAAAGTCATCTTTCTTCGTGGTCAATTTGTTTTGCCCTTTATTATGTCCAATGTTTTCTACTTTTTCCCTCTTTTCTCTTCATGATTAGGCTTTTTTAGCTGCTTTTTTATTATTTTATTTCTGAAGGCCATTTTTGGATGGTGAATAGTGCTAGATTTAGATTTTTTTGGGGGGGAGGGGAGGTTAAATATTGTGTAATCTGAAGTTTTTATTCAAATTCGAACTGTATTTAGAATTTTAGAATACTGTACATTCTAGGGAAGTTGGAACTTTCGTTATTTTCTTTCAAGGATTGAAACAATAAGAACAAGACTTGCACATGGAATTTATGATTTTATATTATAAATCTTGTGTAAGCTTAAGACAAGTGGTCTGATTGACCATCCTTTTTACTTAGCCTTTCGAACTTCTGTTGGTTGATTACAATGGCATCTATGGATGTAAAAATTTCACACCTTGAAAGTAATGTTTCCCTGTTTAAATTTGTGTAACTTAACTGGAGTGCGAAGCATGAATCAAGTTGGATGTCATGAATGCTTAACATTTTATTAGAAGTTATTACTACTCTGTTCATTACCTTGATTGTTCAATCCTTTTAAGTGGGTATGTGGCTGCAGCCTACTGCTGGACTCTGAAAATTTGCTTTATATGACAATCCAGGTGGAACAAACTTATTCAGAAACCATTCGAGGGTGGTGATGAAAGAGGGCTCAAGTTAGTTCAATCAATTTTGAAGGCAATTATGTTGAGGAGAACCAAACATAGCACAGATCGAGAGGGCAAGTCAGTGATCTGATTAAAGACCTTTGCTATTTTGACAAGTAGTTTATTCAATTAACTCATCGTTTGTTGCAGGCCCATTTTAGTTCTGCCTCCAGCTGATATGCAGATAACTTACTGTGAACAGACAGAAGCTGAAAAGGACTTTTACGGAGCTCTATTCAAAAGATCTAAGGTATTATGGATCTAATCTAAATTTAATATTTTTACCTTCTTTTTTTGGCATTGAAACAATTCACACTGATCCAACCTGTTGATGAAATTTATGCAGGTAAAGTTTGATCAGTTCGTTGAGCAAGGACGTGTTCTTCATAATTACGCTTCAATATTGGAGTTACTTTTACGTCTTCGGCAATGTTGCGATCATCCATTCCTTGTAATGAGGTAATTTTGTACCGAAATTTTGCTGTCTGCACAACTTACTGTAATTGTAAGCATCTTGTATGATCATTTGGTTTTTAAGGACGTGTTGTGCTAACAATTAATCTGTTCAAATTTTTTAAAATGTTTTGGCCAACTTCATTCTATTCATAAGCTAATATAAGGAGTTTATTGGTCAGGTTTGATTAGTTTTCAATTTCAGAAGAAATTTCAGTACAAGAGAGTTAAAATTTATATACGCACTGATCTTTGAAATATACTATAATCTAGTTATAGTTTCCAACTTGAATTTGAGAGTACTAAAACTTTAGTACACTAAAAAAATTGATCATAATGATAATAGAATAATGGCATGCTGGATGACGGTAGCATTGTGGAAGCTGAAAAGTGAAAGCAAAAGTGATAACTAGGAAGTCCTTTTATATAATTGACATAGCGTGAACACAATATTTAGGAGGGGTTATATTTTTTTTCGTGTACTATATTTGGAGGGAGTGAGGGACATAAATTTTCAGGGTGAAATACTTAGGTTCATAATAGGATTGGAACTTTGGGGCCTGTTTTTACAACACATCCTTTTTGGTGGCCCATGAACATTTTATTTGCATCATTCAATTGTCTAAAGTATTTGGAAAATGTTTTTTATGTTGTAGGTTCATCACAGACATTTTTATTTCTTGAATTCCAATGTGTGTAAGAAGTGTTTGTACTAGTTTGATGTCTTTGATTGCATCAAACACAACATGCCGCAGGATGATTATCTTAGCTTTTGCTTGTTTTACATTTGATGTTTCTTGGGAAGCTTGTTTAGTGCAATGTGATTGAAAAGCACTCTTGTGATTATGTTTTCTTTGACGCTTGTACTATAAAGTTGTTAACTCTTCAGAAGTTAGCTTATTGTCATGGTAACAATTGATTCATTTAGTCGAGGTGATACTCAAGAATTTGCGGATCTAAGCAAACTAGCTAAGCGCTTCCTTAGAGGAACATATAATACTTCAGATGGTGAAGTAAAAGAGGCACCTTCACTGGCGTATGTTCAAGAAGTTGTGGAAGAGCTACGTAAAGGGGAGCAAGGAGAGTGTCCAATATGCCTTGAAGCATTTGAAGATGCAGTGTTGACGCCTTGTGCTCACCGATTATGCCGGGAATGCCTCTTGGCAAGTTTCCGAAATGCTACTTCTGGCCTATGTCCTGTTTGTAGGTATTATCAAGCTATTATAGTTTTGGATATCTTCTATTTAACTTTGAAAGAAGGAAGTTCAAAATTGTCTTCATTGCAGTATTTTTCTGATGAATCTTGGTTATGGCACATGTCTGGTTTACAGGAAATCAGTCAGCAGGCAGGATCTAATCACTGCCCCTACTGATAATCGGTTTCAGGTGGATATTGAGAAGAACTGGGTAGAGTCGTGCAAGGTGACTGCTCTTTTGAATGAACTTAAAAACCTTTGCTCATCAGGCTCCAAAAGCATTGTTTTCAGCCAGTGGACTGCTTTTCTGGACCTCTTGCAGATCCCTTTCACTCGGTAAGATTTTTGTTGCTGGTTGAATCATATCATATTCTTGGAAAGATGTTGTTCTTGTGGGAGAAAAACTCGGTGAATTCTTCATTGTATTGTAATATTACTGTTCTTTCTAAGTTGACGCAGCTTTGATGATTGCTATGAGCGTAGTTACCCTTTTCCTGGTTTAAAATTTTGCAAAGAAAATACCAAGGAGGTTTGTTTCTTTGTGAACATCTACAGGAATAACATTTCATTTGTTCGTCTTGATGGGACTCTGAATCTGCAGCAGCGGGAGAAAGTAATCAAGCAATTTTCAGAGGACAGCACCACTCTGGTCTTGAGCTACTTCCTCTCATTTTTTTCCTTGACATTGTAGAGAGGCTGGTTCAATGCATTGACTATTTTTGACCATCAGTACCTATTTCTTCATGCATCAGGTGTTGTTAATGTCACTAAAAGCTGGTGGAGTGGGTATAAATCTAACTGCAGCTTCTAATGCTTTTGTCATGGTATGCACAAACTTTTCTTAACCATATCACACGAGGATAGTGTAATAAGTTTGCATTTGGATAATTGGACATGGTCCACATGATCTGAGCTTTTGATCAAATTGACTGTGAAGAAAACTCATCCTTGACAAAATTATTGTTACCAGCATTTGATGCACATATAAAAAGTAAAAGTGACCAAAACTGATGATCTTTAGTGAGTGTATAATATATGTTCTCCATACATTATTGAAATGAAAATCACCATTGTCCACTTCCCTTATAACTTACCAAATATTTGGTTTTGTTTCTTTATACACAATTTTAAAATTTTAGTAACACAACGCATGGCATTTTCTTTAGTTATCATTTAGGATAAGTTAGTCACAGAGCAAAATATTTGCATCACATTGTCATTTAAAGATATAAGATTTAAAAATCATGTTTAGTGTGACAGCAAATTTAAATTATTATAAACTCACCATTACCTTTAGTAGTTTCTGTATAAGTTTACAACATTTTTTTGTATTCTACAGTAGTTAGTTGTTTTTGTATGTTTTAGACAAAGAAATTTAATATGCACAATTTGTATGTGCAACATGTATATAGAATTCTGAAAGTTTCATCCGAATGTTTGAGGGACAATCAATAATAGTGACATTATTATTATTGCCATTTGGAAAGTACTTGTTTTCCAGTTTTATGGATTATAGATAGTTTTTCACTTTGGACAGGACCCATGGTGGAATCCAGCTGTTGAGGAACAAGCTGTTATGCGTATTCATCGCATTGGACAAACAAAGAAGGTGTCCATTACACGGTTTATTGTGAAGGTATGCTTGATATCCCAATTTTGGAAAATCATGTTTATATCATGGTTGTATTATTATATATTTTTACCAGGCCTGTTAATTGCTTCCATGGGTACACAAAATCTGGTAGTAAACTGCTGAAGTTTTATAGCTTGGCTGAACTGGGCTTCAACCTTTCTAATTAAATATCTGATATATATATATAATATTTTTTAATGGAATTACTTAAATTTTGTTGAGGTGATCTTGCTTTGAGTGCAATTTCAGATTGGTTCATTGATGTTACTCTTTCGCAACTTTTCCATTGTCGGCTTTTTGGAGGATTTTTGTTCTTGTTTATTTGTCAGTTTGTAAAATTTAAGATCATATTAATTACTCTGTTTTCTAATTATGTGTCTTCTAATATTTAATTAATTTAAAGATGTGTTTATTGTGTGGGTGGAAAGAGAAAGAGTAAAACAGGGAACTTCTACAACTATTTTATTAAAATGAAGAAAAAATATTGTATTTCTCGGTTCTTACAAAAATTAAAGACGAATCAAAAGAAATAGAATAAGTGATATGGATAATTTGTTATCACTTGTCATCATGTCTGTTTGTAGTCTATCACAAAATTTTGTGAATTTTTACCTTGGTATATATCAATTATTAACATATTATTGACTTGAATGTGGCATTTGTTTTGCATTTAACAATGCAGGGGACCGTTGAGGAGAGAATGGAAGCAGTACAAGCACGTAAACAACGAATGATTTCTGGTGCCTTGACTGATCAAGAAGTACGAAGTGCACGAATTGAGGAGTTAAAGATGCTTTTTACTTAGACTACTGAGGCAGTGGAAACATGTTTGCTTGCTGTTAGGTGCATCAGCGCTTTCACAATTTTTGGACCCCCTGGTCTTCTTTTATTGCTGGTGGCTGCAAGGTGCATGTTACTTGTAACATGAAGATGCATCTTTGGCTGCAAGTGTGCCAGGGAGTCGCCTTTTAGCTCGCAACTTCCATACCAATATCAAGATCAGTAGATATCTTGATCAACCCCTTCTCGACTTAGGCTGTCTGGAAGGGAAGGTGCAAATTAGATTAACATCTTTGTTGCAATTGGGTACATATGCTCTTGTTCTGTTTGGGAGACGGGAAAGAGTGGAAGGGGAGGAAATAGAGGGGCTTATTTCCCTTTGTTTGATATTTAAAGTTAAAAAATAAGGGAATTCCCCTTCATCTTTGGACTTGATAATAGAAGCGTAGATTACAAAATTAAATTTGTAATATATTTCTTACTTTGTCGATCTAATTTCATGTCCAGTGGTACGTACGTAATTCAACAATTATTTAAATGAAAATGAGTAACTCCCAATTTGGAAGGAAAGACTTCTTGAGTAATTACTTATTGATAAGCTTGTCTGTGTATTTGTCTTGTTTCCTTTCTTTCCCTCGAAGTTATTTCGTGTGGATCATGATTGTTGTTACGATATTATTGAATGAAATATTAAAATTAAAATTTTAAATTGAAGAAGGAATTTTAAATTCAAGTAGGCAATATGACTGTTAGAAATAGCAAACCTCTTAGTACATGGTTTGGCAAAATTATGTGGAAATAGACATTGATCTGCCAACGATCTGAATCTCTTAATAAATAGACAAAATTTTCATTTATAAGACATAAGCAAAAAGAAGGTTGCAATAATTTGGAGATAAAGATCCTAAACATTGTTTGCATCACTTTGACTTGTTGCAATGTTTAGGGTTGGCAGCAGCCACAGCACATTTTCTTCTAGCGTTTCCTTTCAACAAAAAGGAAGATTAAGTTATGAAAATAAACATTCCCAGCGGCAACGTCAAATTGAAATAGGTGACTTACACTTTTACGTTGGATTGCTTAAAATATTACATGCACCCAGCCTCCATTTTTTGCCTTCACCTTGACTTTAACCAGCCACAACATCTTTCCATCTACCTTTTTTCTCTGCCATTTCCTTGGTAAAAAAAAAAATCAGTAGCTTAATTAGTAATAATAGCCCTTGCTACATTCCCGACTTGGGTTTATATCAGCAGCAACATTACACACTAGTATTTAACATTACCTATACATACCTAGAAATTAAAACAGTGTAACGAATATTATAATTCTGTTTATACGATGTAAAACACACTTATCAGTGCTAATATACCCAATACCCTTCAAAAGTTAAAAACCATCTTCTACTACCTTTTTATCTAGGGATCAATTTGGATAACTTTTTATGTACCATTGAAAAGTCTCATGGAGAAACAAAACCCTTCATGTGAGCTTGGTTGTAAATTGGGTCAAGCTTTCTATCTCAATTTTAATGGTATTCCCTCGGCTGGCTTTTCTTGTCCACTGTAACTCCATAACAGTTTGTTGTCTGCTTCCCTCGGCTTTGCATTAAATATCACACTGATAGTCAGCTTGGTGTATTGTCAGTTAAGTTAGTTAAGACGCAGTTATTGTTTAGCAGTTAACTTAGTTGTTTGTCAGTTAATAGGCAGTTATCTTTTATTACTGGAAGTTGGAGTTAGTTATTGAGTTTATATGTTTAGTATTGATTCAAGTTTTCATTTTGTAGAATAGTTACTGATGCAAGTTTGTTACGCTGATAACAGGTTGACGTTTGCATGCATCTCGTACTTTCACAATCATTGATAATCCTAAATGTCTTTGTCAGTTCATAATTTTTTAAAACATTAGTTTTTGACACCATTGAAAAAGATCATTTTTAACCTTAACCTTATTTTGTCTTATTCTCTAACAATAATTTATAACTTACGTTGTTTTTGTGCTAAAACTATAAAAAGAAGCGTTAAAATTTAAGCTAAAGCTGTTCAGATATCTTCCACAAAGTTAGTTAAAATGGCACCGGCAACTATCACTCTCAGAACGTATCCGATATATGCCTTCGTTTTTTTACTCTTAACAACATTACTGTATCGCTATAAATAAATGAAACCTATATTCTGAGACAGAAAGTAACTCCAAAACATTAGGAAAACTATACACATTGCAGTTCGCATAGTCACAGTTTCATCAGTGTCTTTCTGCATTCGTAATATGGCCGAGAGAGATCATTCCAAGAACAAAAACCCAGTATTGGGTCCAGATGAAAGAGAGAAGAAGAGGGGTAGGCCTCTCAGGGGCAGAGGCCGAGGACGTCCTCCTCATGATATAGTTCCTACCATTGGTAATATATTACCACATGAGTTTTTCTTTTATATGCTTCTTATATACATGCGTGTATTATTTGTTGAAGATTTGAGTTATCATCTTGTAAAACTCTTTTGACCCCGGATAGTTAAAAGGGTCTTGCAAGAATTGAATGCAGATTAATAGTCTGCATTTGATAGAATAGAACAAAGAAGGTGACTTCGATAATGTAACTGATCAGTGTTTTTCGTTCTTTTGATTGTGCTTATTAGCATTTTTCTTGGATGATACAGTGAAGTAGTTTAATAGAAGTCAAATGTGGTCATCTTGTTACAAGTTTTTCAACCCTGTTGGTTGGTCTTTTAAGTCAAATGTCTGGTTGCAAATATTCATAGTTAAGAAAAGATAAAAACATGGTATTATTACATATTAGATGCTTATGTTATTTGTTAAAAGATTTGCGTTTTCTTGCAAAACTCAATCAAGCCCATTATCAACGTTCCAAAGATGAGCAGTGAAAAGGTGGTAGAACTATGAACTTTAACCTCCGATATAGACTAAAGTTTTACATTGTTGTTTATTGGCTTGGTATTTTGAATCTGATCATTTGTAGTGTTTCAAAACTTGGTGGACATGCGTAAACAGAGACTGGAACTAGCTTCGTCCCTCACCAGATCAGGGTGAATGTTGGGGAGGTAAGATCAAACAATTTTTTGGTTTATATTTACAATTTTTTTCCATTATGGTCATGCCAATTTGTGAAGAGGCATTGCATGTGAAGGATCATATACTCTATAACTAACTTTCAGATACTTGGAGTTGGTTTTAGACAGTTAGAATCTATCTAGAATATATGTAGCATGGTTTTAAGACAAGGGAACATAACTACATTATACCATGTTACATTACATGTTTCTGTAGTATTTTAGAAACCTTAATTAGGAATTTACTGTGTTTTTGCCTATCTCGCAGGACGTGGTAGACAAGGTTACAAAACTTGCTAAAACATGCTCTCAAACTGTTTGCGTACTTTCTGCTGTGGGTTCCATATCGAGCGCTGTCTTTAGCAAGCCCGGTCTTCCATGTACTGATACTGTGAAGTGGGAGGTATAAACAATTACATGTGTTAGTTTTTTCTTTACCTTTTTATTTCTTCCTTTATTATGTTTGTGTATATATATGTAATCAATGTTTCATGTTAAATTTGTATGATGTACATGCAGGGGCGCTTTGAAATTATGTCACTATCTGGAAAATATACCTTCATCCCTGGTGAGGATGATGCGCATAGAGTACATAACTGGTGGACCCTTTCACTATGTGGCAGTAATGGAGTTGTTTTTGGAGGTTCCGTTGTTGGGCCAATCATTGCGGCTTCCCATGTTGATGTATGAAGCTTTTTACTTCATTAGTACACATACATTGTCTAAAATATAATATAACCATTGTTGTACAATTTTAAAATTTGTTCTTTATAAAATGTCCTTAACTAGTTCAACTTACGTGAACATGCATATTTTTTGGTGCATTCTTCAGAAAATGATCAAACTAACTCTGAACCTCTCTTTGTGTATTAGGTATTTCTTGCCAGTTTCAAGCTAAAGAGTGTGGAAAAAATGAGAAGGCGCGCAGCTGAGTCTTTGGCTACTGCTTCTGCAGCAACAGCAGAAGATTCCAGTCACAAGGAAACAGATGCAGAAACTGTTTGCGACAAATATGCAAAGGTTGATGGCAAACAGTCTCGAGATTCTCCAACATCTGGAGTTTCTCCAGCAACTGGTATAGCATCAGAGAGTGTCACTCTTCAAACAACTGGTCAAGTATCAAACAGTGTCACTCCTATAACAGCTGATAAAACTTCAGAGAGTTTGACTCCTAAAACAGCTGATAAAACTTCAGAGAGTTTGACTCCTAAAACAACTGATAAAACTTCAGAGAGTTTCACTCCTAAAGCAGCTGATAAAACTTCAGAGAGTTTCACTCTTAAAACAGCTGATAAAACTTCAGAGAGTATCCCTTCTACCATGGGAGTGTACACAGCTGGGTCTTCTTCTGTTGCATATTATCCCATTCGTTGGAATATAGATTTAGAAAAGCTTCCCGATGAAGAAGATACTGAAGAAAGCGAAAACGAGAGTGACCGTTCACCATCATTTGGACTTTTAACAACTGATAAACCACTGTTGAGAGAAAGTTCCGAAACAACTGATAAACCACAGAAGGAACTCAGTTCAGAAACTGATGATAAACCACCTGAGAGTGTGACTCCTGCAGCATCTGATAAACCACCTGAGAATGTTGCTCCTGCAGCAACCACAAAATCACCAGAGAATGTCTCTGGTTCAACATCTGATACATCAATGCCTGTGCTGGAGTGCTACTTCAATCAAGCGTCAGACGATATTCCTGTGAATCTGCATCTATAGCAGTGTCAAAGAATCTGCAGATGACCATGCCAGTGTCAAATTTTGTAGGTGGGTGCTGTAAAGGTGTAATTTTTGATGAGTTTTCTTAGGGAGAAGAGATCTTAGATAACTGGGTAGAAGCTTTTTTAGGAAGGGGAATTCACCATTACTCCACTTCACCACCATTTTTGTTGTCTTCTATTCCTGTAGATAATACTGCAGTGGATGAAACTTGTACATTGTCACTGACAATCTCATGGCTCTTCTTACAGTAATATACATTTTTCAGAAAAAAATTGTGATCATGTTTCTTACCCCTTTTAAATTTAAATTAATTATTCATCTTAAAAACAATTTGATTATTATTTGCAAGTTGGATAGAAAATAGTAAATTTATTTTTCAAGATAAATAACATTATCAAAATCAATATTAAGAAAACCTAATTAACATCAACCAAAAAACAGTTATCTTAATAATGTTTCAATATTAGTTTCAACTAAAATCAAGTTGAGAAAACAAAAATGAAAATAAGACAAATGATTTATTTTAACTTTTTAAAAGACATATGGATATGAGAACATGAAGAATTTGAAATTCTCCACTTTTAATTAACACAATTATCCATAAAAATATAAAATTTCAGTTTCTTTCCCTAAACAAATATTTTGTTATTAACTATTTTAAATTTTCTACCAAAATGAATTATTCTCTTCAAGTTCTTTATAAACAAATCATCTTTAAAAAAATTATCTTTTTCAAATTCTCTATCCGAACACACTATTAAGGTTTGGATAATGGATAAGTGATATCATATCTCAATCAATTGGTTTCTAATCCTTATATTGCACACTCAAATATAGAATTTTTTTGTTATCTTATTACTCCAATTGTTGTAGTATAAAATATAGTAATACTATAATTTTTATTTACTACTCTAGTATTATTTTATTCTTTTGAACCTTCTTAAGCACGTAAACCCTAAAAACGCAATCCTAAAATAACCTTCCATGGTTAATAATATTGATACATTACCCTTATAAAATATAAGAAAACGTAAAAAAAGGGTTAATTTTGTTTATTTAAATATTTTCCCAAATATTATACAAAGTATTAAAACACTTAAATAAATTAAGTTTCTAAGTATTACATCTATAAGACTATAAGACGATCTAAAAGTGATATCCTGAGATGATATACATTTTATCAAAAACTCTTTATCAATAACCTAAAATTTGTCTCATAGTTTGACTGTCTTACGGTAGAAAATATAAGAGATAAAGAGAATAAATACAAATAACGAATATGTCATCGATAACTATAGCAAGATAAGTGTCTTTTTCTATTTCAAAAGTTCTCATAGTTTTGCACTTCTCATAGTTTTGCACTTTTACATTTCAAGTCTATATTTTAATATGCAATGTTTTCTCATCATTTCATTTCTTTATCACTCCTCTAAATCCATTTAAATTCAAATTATAAACTTAACATTGCATGTAAAATTATTATTATTATTTTTGCTTATTGTTAAAAATGATTTTACATTAGAGTAATGATACAAGTGAAAAGAAATTTGTATCATCATTTAATAACAAATTTATATACAGTAAGTTTTTTTTTCCATTTTAACGCTAACCACTTTAAAAAAAAAATCATATGTAACATGATTTATAGTCGATTGCCATGCATAAAGAATTATATTATAAAATAAAAATGTTTTATAGTATGTAAACATATTTATTGTTACAAATTTATATTTGTATTGTTCTTATAGTGTCTTAGAAACAATTAACATTCTTCTTCTCTTCTCAGTCTCTCGAGTTATCTCTTACGTCTTGGGCTTATGGGTATTTGATTAGCTGGATTGGGCTTAATTATATGGGTTGAGGTTAACGTGTGGTTGTTGAATGAGATCTCTTAACTTCTTGGTCAAGTTCCTTTCTCGGCTTCTCGTTCTATGGTGGCTATCGGGTAAGTGTGTGTACCTGTAAGGTGTTTCAATGATAAAGTCATAATCAATTTGTTTAATAATCAGATAAAAATCACTTTACTTATCTGTTGAGCAGATCACCTATTTATAGTATTCTTTATTGGACCTTATTCTATTTGGATTTTTACTTTATTGGACCTTACATGTATATCTATATTTATCACAAATATTAAATAGATATATACAAATTTATTTATCAAAACCAAGTAATAGTTTCTCACAAAATATTTGTAGTTTTGTTAAAAACTTCAGGCATCATTTAAGCTAGTTATTTTCATGAAAAATTCTATAATTTTTTTATATTATTCTTGACCTTGTCGTACTTAATATGTTCATTAGTTTTTTTTCAAATACAATTTTGAGCTTAAATTTGTCTGCAGATAAATTTTTCATCATGTTATTAAAGGGGTTAGATATAGTTTTCGTCCTTAACACTTTAAACCTTCTGAATATTCGTAGTAAGAAAACTATTTGAATATGTCTTTATCTGCTTCTTTTACATGACAAATGAATTTTCAGTATAGATTATGTTCCTACTCGAAATGAACTCATGGAGTGCAACTCGGTGAGGACTGCATATTCCCCAGGGAACGAGCTTTAATTAGTCTTTGATGAGAGGGGGAGGTCCACCTACAAAACACTCCCCGATGCTTAAGTCAGTAGGAGCACAAAGATGATGATAAGTTAAGAATAAAAGTATAGAGTAGAGTTTAGTGTGTCCCCTTACTAAGATAGTCATCACCTATTTATCTTGAGATATAAATGGATTTTATAATAGTAACCTATAATCGCTAATAACCTATAACAAAGTTATGGTCTGATTTATGTGCCTTAAATATTATATCAAATGAATGCTTACTTGTCTGAATGAATCTAGTTGTAATTGGGGGTATGTACAGATTATATCATAAACATTCATGTTAAGGATGAGTCAACATAAACAATATTTTAACATCCTAATTCATGCTAAAAATTCATTTATAAAGTAAAATGGAACTAGAAAAGACTTGTACCGTTCGGTCGTGATCGGGCCTTGACCTGAGCACTTAACTCAAGCCCAATAAACAGAGCTCAACCCAAGTAAGAGCAGGCCCAATGACCCTGAAAGAGATCGACCTTGACAGATGGTGAATACATTAAACGCTTTAAAATAATAAGAAACACAAAAACAATTGAATGTACAACTGAATTAGTTAATTATATTTATTTATCATGAGTTCAACAAATATAAACAGTTAGAGACGATACTCTGTATATCAACACCCCTAAAATAAAGGGAATATATTAACAATTTATTATGTGGTTACTAACTCCTGAATGAGGATCTACAAGTCTTATAAAAGGGCCTTGAGACCCCAAACAAAGGTAAGCATTATTCCATGCAATATACACTACATTCATATATTTTAATGCTCTCACTAACTTGATCGTCAGAGTCTTATCAACAGGTGGAACTTCTCTCATTGTGATCTTCAAGCATCTCAAAGTGGCAGTCTTAAAAGGTTGACCCGGAATCCACCTTTAAGATTTGACCCAGATTTGTTGGTGAGAACATTTAGCGCCCACTGTGGGGCAGGTAAAAATGATTCTACTAACTACCCATGACACATATACACAAACCTCAATAGTTAGACAGGTAAAGAGATATACACATATTCATTCCCCAGATACATCATCAAGGAAAAGTCCACAATCGACAAAATAAAAAAAAAAACACTTTTATATCCTCTTTCACTGATTCCGCTATGAGGTGAATGTGTCGGACACCGCCACCACTACAAAGGTAGAAAGAAACAAAAAGATAAGAGAACAACAAGAGGGTAAGGCCAAGGAAGAGAGCAAGAACAAAAGTGTTTTACTTCTTATGCTTAATTTTAACATCATCATTTTCATTGAGAATGTTAATCTTGTTGCATACATTATAAAAAATCACTTCACAGTGATCATAGTACAATATTTCTTCTATTTTTTCACTTTTCCCGAACCATAATTTTTATGGTACTCAGTAGAAACTGAGATGTCGCTTCATCATCATCATTACCAAGATATCTCACATCAGAAAGAATTATTCTTGTTACTAAATATAGAGCATAGTAGTGTAGAAGTGCATGTTTAGGAAAATTCTGACAAGGAAAGACTTAGTATTTAAGCACGTCCATTGGTGACCCATCTCTCTTTCCTGGGAACTTACATGGTGTACTAGCTCACGATCTACAATCATCAAGGTATAAACATTATTATTCATAGTGTATAATTCGATTTTAACTCTATGGCAAAAAATAAATGAGATACCCACAACAAAGATTGAACAATTTGACAAATTTGCCATAACTCATGCGTCAAGAATGACGAATGATAATGTCGATGTCTTATCATAGCTCGCCAGTAAAAGACAGTACAAGACAAAACTTTTATACTATACAAGATCATAGAAGAATTATGCAACAAAGCATATCGATTGGAAATTCTCGACGGAGGAGTAATCCCGAGGACATGGTACCCTATCAGTTTTAAGTTTTATTTTACATGAATTTTACTACTTTGGTAAACAATTTAATTGCTTTGATGAAAAATTTTATGATGACACTTTTTTTCCCTGTAATAACGAGGGCATCCTCATTGAATAAATTGTGATTACTATTCTTGTACTACATTACGAACAATTTTTCAGATCATACCAACTTGGTTGAATACTTTGATCAGACCAACTTGGTAGACAACGTTTCTACAAACAAATCGACTTGGCTGAATCCTAAGATCGAACCAACTCGAGCATCAACGATTTCTACAAACGAACCGACTTGGCCGAAACCTAAGATCGGACCAACTCAGCCATCATGACTTCTACAAACAAACTGACTTGGATGAATCCTATGATCGGACCAACTCGTCCGTCACGATTTTTACAAACGAATTGACTTGACCTAATCATAAGATCGGACCAACTCGACACTCATGACTTCTACAAACAGACCGACTTGGCCGAATCCTATGATCAAACCAACTTAGTTGTCACAATTTCTACAAACGGATAGACTTGGTCAAACCCTAAGGTCAGACCAACTCGATAACATCGTTATCTATAAATCTACTTGGCTAAAATCTAAGATCGGACCAACTCGATAATTTTGTTTCTAAAATTCTACTTGGTTGAACCCTAAGGTCAGACCAACTCGATAATATCGTTATCTACAAATTTACTTGGTCGAACCCTAAGGTCGGACCAACTCGATAATATTGTCATATACAAATCTACTTGGTCAAACCCTAAGGTCGGTCTAACTCGGTAATATTGTTATCTACAAATCTACTTGGTTGAAATCTAAGGTCAAACCAACTTGGTAATTTCATTCCTAAAAATCTACTTGGCTGAACCCTAAGATCGGACCAACTCGGTAATTTCGTTCCTACAAATCTATAATACAACTTAGCCAAGGTTAAGGGTGGACTAGCCCAATCGCTATCATTCCTACTAGTAAAATAAATTGAATATCAAAAGGAATTAACTCAATCGACGACCGAATTGTAAAGCAAACGACCTGATATCTATCAAACCCAATGTCAAAGTCATACCGATCACCTTGAATAAATTTGCCCACAAAATATCGAGGATACTTTATGAGTAAATAAGGTTGATCTTCTTTTTGAGCCCACCGAGCAGATTCAGATCGGAGACAATCAAGTTCGTCATTTTCCACTTGAAGGCGAGCAATGTCCTTCTGGAGATCCGTAATTTGATGAACCATTTTGTCTTTCACTTTTTTCCTCTCCTTTACTTTTACATTGGTCAAACACACTAATGTTGTGACTTGGCCAAGCAGGCTTTCTGCACGCTACAGAGGCAATCCTCATCAAACTCCTTCAGTCGAGCCACATAATCCTCTAATAGATAACACAACTTATTATGGACCCAAATATTGAAGTTCGGATCCCATAAGCTTGCTTTTCCCCTGGAGTTGTCGACGACGTCACATTCTTGGATGGTCAGGACCTTCACGTTGGGAGCCCGACCATCCGAATTGGAGTGCTCAGTAGGGATCAGGGCCTCCAACCTTTTTCTTTTATGAACTAGCCCCAAAGCGGTGCATTCATCCTACTCGGGCTGAATAGGGATCCACACAAGGTAGTTTTGCCTGTAACCAAAGCACTCTTAGTGACCATCATCCTCTTAATCTGCTCAACGAGCTTGACCTTACTGGCTGAGGAGATAATTTTCTCTGTAAGAAAATCAAAAACAAAACTAAACAAAATCTAAACTAAGTCACTTGGGCTGGAAAGAGTGTGGTATACCAATATAAACTTGAAAAGAACCCGGTAGGTACTCTTTCATCAAGATCGTCGACGTGTCAAAGATAACTTTGAGATTTTCCAAAAATTCGCACATTCCTTGTTCCATTGGGTCCAAGTCTCCAAGGACACGAGCACTCTGGAAACGAGGATTGGGCGACCAATAAAGAGGGAAGTCATCCAACAAAGTCGAACCGTCAGCCGAAGGACGAACTTTTACAAATTGATCGTTGAAGTTTTTATAAGAGGATTGGAAAAGGGAAAGAAAACCCCTTCCAAACACGCTATTTAGAGAGGTCCAAAGCTGCCTACTAGAACTTTTGAACTTGAAGAAATAAAATAAGTTGGCGAAATGTCGAATTGGGAACACAAAATAACAAAGGTTCGGATAAACGCCCAGCTGTTCAGATGCAACTGGGCGGGTGTGACGCTTCGAAACTCATGAGCCAACCACCTTCTGCACTAACGTTTTTCATTGCCAGGCATAGGTAAACCTCTTCGCCTTACCCTGCTCGGCTCGAGACTGGGGGTTGTGTATCGTTCGGTTGTGATCAGGCTTTGACCCGATCACTTAAAACGTATTTCTTTGACCCACTTAGCTTAGGCCCAATAAACAAAGCTTAACCCAAGTAAAAGTAGGCTCAATGGCCCCGAAAGAGGTTGACCTTGACAAATGGTGAAAACGTTAAACGCTATAATGTTAGAAATATAGGCCTTAAACAAGAGGGGGGTGAATTGTCTATGAAAGATTTTCGCAAATATTGAAGGTAGATTGAAATACAATGAAGAATCAATCAATTAGAAATCAGTTCAACCAATTAGAAAATTGTTTTTAATTTGATTCCAAAAAATCAACCGGTTGTTTTTGTGAAATAATCGATTGTTTATATCAACAGTGTTGAAAATCAAAGCAAAAGCATATTTACAGAGTGTAAGGATAGAAGGATTAACACATAATGTTTATATTGATTCACTCTTTACCAATAACTACATCCAGTCCACAAAAACCATTGAGAATTCACTAAATAATCAAACCTTGAATATAAACAACACACCAAAGTGGTGATCTTGAACCCTTAAAAAACACATACATGACGTAAAACAACTTATTTAAACTCCAATCAGTTGGTCAAAACATTTAATACAAGAGCCAAAATCAGTTGAAATCATTTAAAACAGATTAAAGTCACTTAACATAATTCTGTTGAATCAACCGATTGAATTAGTTTGACAACAAAGTCAAACAAAGTCAAGCTTTTTCAAAACACACTAAGTGTAAAACAACCGATTGAATCAACATTTCAACAGGTTGAATTTTCACTTTCTTTAGAAAACACATATTTTTCAAAAGGATTAGAATCAAACAACTTTGGATCATCACAAAGAGTAAATTAACGAATTCAAATACATCTAGACGCACACACAACCAAAAGCAAGGATCTTCATGCATTCCACTTGGATTTTGAGACATCAAAGCACCTTGTTTAACATATAAAACAATATGAAACAAAAAAACAATTGAATGCACCAAATAATCTTGGACGTACTTGTGTCCAAAATGGTTTCTAAGATCTTCCTGTCAATTGCCTGAAATAAGTAGTTTTTTACCTTCAAATCTTTCAACGTAGCCTCAGCTACAACTTTTCGTTGAGCCTCAGTGGGGGAACCTAGCAGAGGTATCCCATCTTCAATAATCTGCCACATCTCCTTGTTGCTAAGAAATTCTCCATGGTCATGGACCAAAACTCATAATGACCATCAAATTTCGGGATGGTCGGTTGAACAAATTTCTCTAATCCAGACATCTTTTTTCCTTCTGCTTATGCACTCACACTATCTCTCAAACCCCACACTCCTTTCACTCTCGTTCACACCTTATCAGGCCCTTACGGAACTCTGATACCAATTGTTATAAAACTTAAAATAGTACTTGTGTAGTATATCTTGTTGAAAGTGAAAATAATGCATATTTATTCAATTGAAGCAACCAGACTTTTATAAGCCCTTTACATGAAGAAAAAAAAAGTTGAAAACTAATTCTAGTACATGGCTACAAAGTAGGAGACGTACACCTATGCACACTAAAAAATAAATAACTATTAAATTAATTTTACCTGAGAAATAGGGTTTTATTTAATTAAAACATGAAGATAAACTAACATTTATGTGTCGTGTCTATGACAATGTTTAAAGTGAAGTTTATTAATTTCTATACTATAATTATTTATTTATATTTTTTAACAAAAAAATAACTTTTGTCACATAGAACCATGGGACTATGCAATTCCTATTCTGATTAGGTAATAGTAGTGTGACCGTGCAACCAAACGAGGTAGAGCCCAAAGAAAAATGAAAAATAGTTATTTTTTTTACTGCAAAATGATAAATAATTATAAATTGGAAAGTTTAGTAGAAACGAAACGGAAGCTAAAGAAACGCGTGTTCCTCTAAATCCTTTTACAGTGCTTGAGGTTTCAAATCAACGTGACCTCCCCAGAAACCCCAAAGAAACGCGCGGTTTCGTTTCGTCACCACGTTTTCCTTTCTCTATTTCCCTGCTAAAAGGTAAATTATTTCCCTCTTTACAACTATGTCGTTTTGATTCCAATCTTTATCTTCACAGTAATTGTGCACGATACATGGGCTATAGTCATTTCTGACATAACCGTAGAATTTCAGTGCCCAATGTTCGTATTAACGTAGTTACTTGTGCTATGTGGTTTGCTCTGTTTCCCAGCATAACGGAGTTAGGATCTGTGTGGATGAATGATGATCGTGTCCAATGTTCAGTAGTTTGATTTTTTTTCTGATATTGTTATTTCTACTTGAATTCCAAGTAACACGTTAAATGTGCTGCAAGGGATGAGGGGAATAATAACAAAGGACTACATATTAGAGCTTTTTGTTACCGGGAATGAATGGTTTTGTCTTTGACTTGAGATTGTGATAGTTGAAAAGAATAACAAAGTTTATATTCATTGTCATCAAGGTTACAGCTATAATGCTGCTTCAAGCAGCGTTTTTTTAGGTCTTTCTGATCAATTTTGTTGCTTCCTATTGAAACTTGATGAATGAAATTAATGTTAAACAGTGTCTAGAACTGGTAAAATAGAATTGGAAATGATTTGATGGAAGAAGGGAACAACAAGATGTTTATGTTTCTTTGGATATGAAGGCACTTTGGTTTGTGTTGGAGGTGATGGGAAGGATCCATTATCCATTCTACGTGGAAGCTTAATGATTAAATGTTTCTGGGAAAAATATAATTTGATAAAAAAAAATAAAAAATATATGGAAATTGTGAACAAGGTGTTGACAAGCTCCAAGAGTTGACCACTTTAGTTCTTATAATGATGTGGTGGTACCTGAATGTTATCTTCAACGAAGTTGGCTTGGTACAGGAAAATTACAATGTCTTGCGAGTGGAAGAATGTGTTCATGTTACTCTTTTTTTTATATAATTTTATCTTTACATTACGTAATTTGTGTGTATGTGTCGAAATTAGGATTAAGACTTCAGAATTGATGCTATGTTGTCCCTCGTGTCAGTGAAAATAGGGTTACATAATCCAAACTACATTGGCTAATGATATAATTAAGAGTTTTGTCTGATATTTACAGAGCATTCATATGCAAATAATGGTTTAACTTATAGGGCCAAAGCATCAAGTAGTTTGTTCTGTTGGTTTCGTGAACTTAGAATTTTGAAATCATATTTTAATTGCTTGGGAATTTCGTCTTGTTGAATGTTTATTCATTCATGGCATGCAGTTCCTTGGGTTGGAAGGATGCCATCAGAATCAGATAAATGGGGGTGGAAGCATGTTAGTGTGTTTGGTGGGTTTGATAAGGGAAGCGGTACAAAAAGATGGAAATGCAATCACTGCAATGTAAGATACAACGGATCTTATTCTCGTGTCAGAGCCCATCTTCTTGGTTTTTCTGGTGTTGGAGTCAAAAGCTGTCCAGCTATAGATAGGTCTTTAAAAGAATCATTTCAAATCCTAGAAGAAGAGAGGGTTGCTCGGAAAAAGAAACCATATTTTGGAACTGGAAAGAATGGCAAGCGTGTTTGGACTTCTCGATCTAGTGTCACTCGTATCTCCAAAGATGATGTAGACGAAAAGCTAGCAAGATTCTTCTTTGCTGATGGATTGCATGCTAACACAATTAACTCACCTTACTTCCAGGAGATGATAAAAGTAGTTGCAGCTTTTGGCCCAGGCTATGAACCCTTTTCAATGCATGATTTGTGTGGCTCCTTTTTGAACAAAGAGAAAGAAAGAATTGATAAATATATGACTCTTGTTAAGGAGTCTTGGCCACATACTGGATGCACATTACTTTGTATTGGGCGCTTACAGGGTATGCTGGGTACTTTTCAGGTTAATATATTTGTGTCAAGTCCTAGAGGACTATCTTTCTTGAAAGCAGTAATTGTGGACAATATTGATGGAGCAAGCAATTCTGTTCTTAGTATCCTTGGAAACACAGTCATGGAAGTTGGGCCTACTAACGTGGTTCAGATAATTTCACATCTAGGCCACGCTAGTGCATATTCAGAATCCTGTACATTGCCGGAGTTTCCTCATATATTCTGGTCTCCTTGCTCTTCACATTCTGTTCACATTTTAATGGAAGACATAGCCAAATTGGATTGGATAAGACCTGTTGTTTTGTGTGCTAAAGAAATTGAGAAATGTATAACCGCATTTCAGAATTTATTTCCCCGTGTCTTCACTCAAAATGTGAAAGGGACTTCTGACTCACTGTTTGCTAGAATTGCTCCTTCCTGTTACATAGTCCAAAAGATACATGAACTGAAGCAAGCATTTCAAGAAGTTGTTGTGAAGGAAGAGTGGAAGCGGTGGAAGCTTAGTATTGCTCAGGATATTGGAAGTGTTGAGGCAGCCATATTAGGGGAAGATTTCTGGAGCAGGGCTCTTGTGTTGTTGCAAATATATGAACCTTTCATCAATTTGCTTGCTGCACTTAATATTGACACAGACAGATGTGTCATGGGGGATGTCCATGATTGGCGCGTTCAAGCTATTGACGAGGTGAAGAGTACAGGAATAGATGCTAGTGTATTGAATCAACTAGAAAGGTTGATAGAAAACAGGTGGGATGAGCTGTTTTCACCTCTTCATTCGGCGGGTTATATACTAAACCCCAAATATTTTGGCAAAGGCCAATCTAAGGATAAAACCATAATGAAAGGTTGGAAAACCACGTTAGAGAGATATGAGTGTGAAAGTGCAGTAAGAAGAGTTCTCAGAGAGCAGCTCAGTTCTTACTGGCGGCTTGAAGGATCCTTGGGAGAGGAAGATGCTGTGGATTGTAGAGATAAAATGGACCCAGTTGCATGGTGGGAGAATTTTGGTTTTGAGATACCCCACTTGCAAACCTTAGCCATAAAAGTTCTGAGTCAAGTTTCAAGTGTTGCAATGTGAACAGATATGGCAACATAATGGTAATCCATGTGAAGACACAACTTCTGGATTGGGGTTAGGAAAATGGGAAGACCTTGTTTATGTCCAAAACAATCTTAGAATTCAATGTCATAAACGGGATTTTCAGGCCAATCAGCAGCTTAGAGACATGGTGCTGAGCTCTCCCGCAGAATTGAAGACAAAAACTGTGCTTTGTAGTTCTGACAGATTATGCTAATTTATATTGACTTGGTGGAGTTCATGTGCAGCAATTTTTTTTTGTATTTGTGTTAATTCAGAAAATGTACATGCTAGCTGATTCTGATTGCTCAAGTGCTCCCTCAATTTTATTTTTAAATCTACTACACATTCATGATTCTGTGCAACTGAGCAACGGACTTTAAAAATCAAAAATAAAAATGTTTGAGTCCTCAGAAGGGGCATTCCGAGAATTGAACTCGGGACCTCTCGCACCCTAAGCGAGAATCATACCACTAGACCAAATGCCCTATGTTAAGTTTATAAAAAAAACGTTTTATTTATTTGTTTTGTACGTTGCACATGAAAAAAAAAATAGTTGAAAATGGGAAAATAATCCATTTTCTATTGTAGTTCATTTCTTTGGTGATTTATCAACTAAAATTAGAATTGTTGGATCTTTACCATTTTTGTACAACAAATATTCAATTTTCCAAATCCTTATCGACCACACAGAGTAAACTAATCTTGACCCCAATTCGGATTTTCATTTGTTTGTGTCAACACAATCAAATTTAGGTAGAGAATGTGTTTTCAATTCAAATAGTGGAACAAAAAATTTTATTCCATATAATTGTGTCACTCTATGTTGTTTGCTAGGTTTTGAGTAACTTAACATTCATATTGGTAACTTTATGAATAACATCAATATTTAAAAGTAATTTTTTTATCAACAAAGTATTTTTTTTTTAATCTATTGTATTTTAATACAAGGAAAAGTTTTATCATTGATAAAAATATTATAAATTATGCATGACTTTAGTAAATGTATGCTCATATATAATGTCATTATTGTTGTGTATTATTCTCATCAATGAAACATTTTACTAATTTTAGTAAATATATATGCTCATATATAATGATTTTATATGACAACAACTTTTTTATTCATATAGATTATATTCTTTATTTTAAGTTTATTGTTCGCACTTTATTAGATTAGGTGGAAGTTCACAGTAATAATAGATAAAACTCAACTTTAAAATTTAGTAAAAGATAATTACTCTATCAAAGATAAATAATATATATTTACATTTTCTGAATTATTTTAATTATTAAACTTTATATATAGTAATGTATTTATTGTAATTCAGTGTTTCCCTAAAATTTCATATCAATTCAAAGTTATTATAATAATAATATTTTCACAAAACAAAATATCTGCATTAGGTTCTTATAATTATTTTTTTTAACATAGATTATATATGTTAAAGATATCGAAAATACACTACATTAGCATTTTTATATATAATCTTTTAAAATTCAATAAATTATGGACATGTCTTAAGAAGACTCAAAATTATGTCTATTTTTGTTATAATTTAATAAATATAAATATCTTATATATTAAAGAGAAAAGCCTGAATATATTTTTATATATTCATTTGCTATCCCATTTAATTTTTTATTTCAAAATCATAAACATATGTACCTAAATATATATATTACAATTAGTAAATATATATATATATAAATTGAAAATTATTATAAATTTATAGTATAACAATATCATATAAAAAAAATATTTGAGAAATGTAGAGATACAGTGACAATACATGTATTTTTGCTAGTGTGAATAATAATAATTATAATATTATTATTATTTAATATTGGATGGAGATAAATCGACATATATTTCGATTTTGTAGTGGTTATAGATAGTTTTTTTTTTTAAATAATTTTTATTTATAATTACTAACAAAATTACATACGCATTAGTATGTATGTCCGCATTTTTATTAAGCTATTTTATGTTATCGAGTTAAAATTTACGAGTCGTAATAATTTGTATTATTTTTGATTAATATGTATACTAATTTAAATTCTATAACTTCTTAATACATATTTACTCATTTTTATGGTATTTTGTTTAAATTTGAAATTAGAGAAATTTAAAGAAGACAACTAAAATAAAGATAGTAGAGAAGTTGAAAATTATTAAAAACAAACATAATGAAACCTCGGTTAACTTGTAATAAGTGATAGCATGTGAAGGAAATGAAAATAAAAAATATGAAAAGTGATATTATTTAAAAGAGTGAATATTACATAAGTTTATTTATCGTTACTAATTTTATTTTATTATTAATTAAATAATTTTATAATTTATTATTATTAAATAAAAATTATAAATATAAATG
>Ga0123341_1000291_pt1 | contig 27776 bp, 23 predicted proteins | sample Turbeapinknodule_FD_89959 | JGI IMG/M metagenome (GOLD analysis project Ga0123341, IMG submission 89959) | Root nodule microbial communities of legume samples collected from Mexico - Turtle bean Mexico pink nodule | ecosystem: Host-associated > Plants > Roots > Nodule | place: Mexico: Nepantla...
CTATTTTATAAGGTTTAATAGCTTCTTAACAAGGATTGATCATAAAAGATAAAAAAAAACTATATAAAAAAAGAAATTAAATTAAATTTTTAATTACTTATAGTATAAAAATATGTGAAAAATAAAGATACAAGGTTTTGAAATTTTGGCCACTTAATTCATACGATAAAAGATAACAAAAAATAAAATAAAATATGTAATTTAATTGAGGACATTGATAAATTGAGAACTGACTCTTATGTAGATCATTCTCCAATTAATAATACTATTATTTTAATATTTTTTCATATTATTTACTTCCAAATTTATTCTTTAATAAATATATTTTTTTCTAAAACATAGACTCTCATGGTTGTAGAGTACAATTTTCCTTTTTAACATCCAGTGAGGTTTTTGCTTGGATTGAGTGATTAATGTTTCTTTCTTAAAGCAAACCCAACAAAGCTTAAATGGAAGTTAGGAAATTGGTAACCTTAATGAAACAATGTTCAACTGTGAAGCAGGCAAAGCAAATTCATGCCCACATATTCATCAACGGTTTTACTTTTCTTCAGCCCATTTTAATCCATCACATGCTTCTTCGGGATGTCACTAACTATAGAACTGTGGCACACTATGCCTACTCAATGCTTCACCATTTGCAGAATCCAGATTCCTTCTCGTGGGGTTGTGTGATTCGGTTCCTCTCTCAAAAGGGTCTGTTTACTGAAGCTGTTTCACTATATGTTGAAATGCACAGGAGAAGATTGTATCCAACTTCACATGCTATCTCCTCCGCACTCAAGTCATGTGCTAGGATTCAGAACATGTTGGGAGGTGTATCAATTCATGGGCAAGTTCATGTGTTTGGATTTGATACTTGTGTTTATGTACAAACGGCCCTTCTTGATTTGTACTCGAAAATGGGTGACATGGGGACTGCTCGACACGTGTTTGACGGAATGGCTGAGCGAAGTGTGGTTTCTTGGAATTCTTTGTTATCTGGCTATCTAAAAGCAGGTAACTTGGATGAAGCTCAAAAATTTTTTGATCAGATTCCCAAGAAAGATGTTATATCTTGGAACTCTATGGTATCTGGGTATGCCAAAGCAGGAAATATGGATCAGGCGTGTACTTTGTTTCAACTAATGCCAGAGAGAAACCTGGCCTCCTGGAATGCAATGATCACTGGTTTCATTGATTGTGGAAGCATAGTGTCAGCAAGAGAACTTTTTGATGCAATGCCCAGTCGAAACTGTGTATCTTGGATGGCAATGATTGCTGGATATTCAAAGGGTGGGGATGTTGATTCTGCTTGTAAGCTCTTTGACCAGATGAATCACAAAGATTTGCTCTCGTATAATGCTATGATAGCTTGTTATGCTCAGAATAGCAAACCCAAGGAAGCCCTTGAACTATTTAATGATATGCTTAAACACAATATCTATATACATCCTGATAAGATGACATTTGCTAGTGTTATATCAGCTTGTTCTCAATTGGGGGATCTGGAGCATTGGTGCTGGATTGAGTCACGTATGAATGACTTTGGAATTGTTTTGGATGATCATTTGGCTACTGCTTTAATTGATTTGTATGCAAAGTCTGGAAGCATTGGCATGGCGTACGAGCTATTCCATGGCCTGAGAAAGAGGGATTTGGTTGCATATTCTGCAATGATATACGGATGTGGAATAAATGGAAAGCCATCTGATGCGATCAAGTTATTTGAACAGATGCTTGCTGAATGTATTATTCCTAATCTAGTCACCTATAGTGGAATCCTAACTGCCTATAATCATGCTGGATTGGTTGAAAAAGGTTACCAGTGCTTTAACTCCATGAAGAACTATGGACTCGTGCCTTCAATTGATCATTATGGAGTCATGGTTGATCTCTTAGGGAGGGCAGGACATCTGGATGAAGCATACAAGCTTATAATAAATATGCCAATGCAACCCAATGCTGGCGTTTGGGGAGCTCTGCTTCTTGCTTGCAGATTACACAATAATGTGGATCTTGGGGAGATAGCTGTTCAGCATTGCATTAAACTGGAGAGTGATACAACTGGTTATTGTTCTCTTCTTTCTAGCATATATGCTACAGTTGGCAGATGGGATGATTCCAAGAAGATGAGAACGGGTGTGGAAGGAAAGGAAATCATTAGGATACCTGGATGTAGTTGGACAAGTAACTTAACTACTCCATGATTGGCAGTCTTTGAGGGATTGAATGGTAGTAATGAAGCAGTGACTGGAGGTGACGTGGTACGTGATTCTGCCAGTGACTCAATGTCATAATTGTCCATTATGATTGAGGAATTTGAAGCTCTTGTTCTACCACCTTTTCTTAACCTTTTGCTCCCATTCTATTGCAAATCTAGAATGCCTTCGGCCTAGACTTGTGAGTCAACATACAAGAAACTTGAATGACACACTGGTAAAACAATTGACATGCTTGCTTTTTTTTGTGCAACTGTCTTCAGTTATTGACTGTCGATTTTGTGATTTGACTTATACTTTATCCGGTCCTTTTTAATTATCAGCCTTTTTTTTGACAAAAAAATTGGTTCATTTTTATTTGTCATTTTTAAAAAATTTAGATAATAATATTTTTTTCAATTATACCCTTAATCTAATTAACATGGAGAGAGAGAAAAATTAGTTATGATTACAGAAAGAGAAAATGTAATGACACATAAATGTACATTCAAATAAGAAAACTGAAAGAGGTAAAATAGGTAACTCACTTAAAATTGTATTAAAAATAAAAGATTAAATGATTTCCTTGGTTTTGGTGAAAAAACCTTAAAACTATGAACAGATAGAATTTTTTTTATTTGTCAAGGGCTGAAACCGTAGGTGTTGTGAGACAGGATGCAACAGCTGTGGTCCATCAAGCTTGCTTATTTCTCAAATAACATTTTTAGAGGTTTTGGGGGTAGTCAAGAGGGCAAGGGCACAAGGGAACTTCATGGTATGAGATGCACATTGTTATTTGGCGCCTAGCTGCCCATGGTTGGTGATGAATTTTTAAATATAAGGGACAATTTTTGCTTTCACCTCTCCTGTGGGATAAAACAGTTTGTGGTGTTTAGCTGTTGGCTATTTTAGATCTTTATTATATATACAGAGACGTTGATGAACATATTTGTTTGTTATGGTTTTTAAATTTATAATCTCGGGTTTCTTCTTCAAGGATATTTTGATACTTTCTTAATCAGTTGTTTACAAGGTTTATTTTTACTCTTTTGAATTTTCACTTTTATTGATAAAATTTTATATGCAACTTTATAAGCTCTTCTCCTTTTGTTACCAACTACGAAAGGTCTTCTTTGAGTTTATGTTTTAAATTTTGAGTTCCCTCTCACTATTGCTGTGAAATTAATTTCTTGTTGTCCAAATTAAGCATTGTCAATTGGTTTTCTCCTCTAGCATAAGTTGTTCATTTGCTTGTGACTCACTTTTATCTGGTGATGCTAATTCTATTTCTGCATTTCCCTTTATATCTACTGTAGTATATTTCCTTATCTCAGAAGGCAGGAACAAACTTTTACATCCAATCAACCTTTTTGTGGTTAAAACTACTTGTAAAGTATCTTGGTATTTATGATAGTTGATTTTGGAATATAATATATTTTAAATTGTTTAAGAAAACCCTTTAGTTTCGATTTAATATGTTCTATTGTATTGTATCCCTTTATAGGTCATTTTGCCTATCATTGCAGATTATATAGGAAGGTTTATGGATTGTTGAACTTTAGATCTGGATTTCTTTGGCAGTCAAGACCCTTAATTTGATCCACACATTGATGCACTCTCATCATCATCAAAAACCTGAAGATGGATCAATCAGTCATTGAGTCCAGAGATTGACAAGTATCCGTTTCTGAGGGTATCATGTTCTGGCTTGCCATTTTCTTGGTTATACTTGCTTAAACAGTTGATATTCTCTTAATTATTGACATTCCCGGTGTGTTATACAGAAACAATCGGATCTTTTGCTGAATGCTGATGATTTGGATGCAATGTGGGTGTGCTTTAAGATAGAACTGTGCGATTGATGATGCTACTACTGCAGAAAAGGTTTGGCATTTTCACATAGTGTATTTATAAGTCCTGGTTAGTTATCAATTATCTTCTAAATCTTAACTAATATCATTTAATCTTTAAAATTCTCTTCAACTGATTTCAAGTACCACAAAGAGATATAGCCCTGGTTACTTATCTCTTATCTTCTAAAGCTTAACTAATATTATTTAATCCATAAAATTCTCCTCAACTGATTTACTTATCTCTTTTCAAGTACTATGAGTAGATATCCCTTTAGTCTTGGCTAAGGAAGTTTTATTGAATCTCTCTTTTTGTTAATCATTAATAGACCCTATAACCGATTTTAGATAAGTTACATCCCCTATTAATAAGAGATCATACCCATGACCGGTATACAGCCTCAAGCCGAGTAGATGAGGCGAAGAGGGTTAATAATTAATAGGTTCTATAATTGACTTTAGATAAGTTACATCCCCTATTAATAGGAGATCAGACTAACTACCAATACACAGCCCCCCAGCCTCAATCCAAGTAGACGAGGCGAAGAGGGTTATCCAGTAAGAAATCAAGAAATAAATTATGATGTAAGTTGTGCCTAATTGGTCTATGGTCGTGTACGAAAACATTAGATTTTGACAGATACAAACATTAATAAGGTGTTAACTTCCTTATAGGCATGTAAAAATATTGAAATTTGTCCCGTAAAAATATCAAGTGCAGGGAAATATTAAATACCTTGACAGATAAGCCTTTAGCCCTCGTGTAGTTCATTTTGATGATTCATTTACTTGACGTGCATTGTTTCGTTGCTTCCATGGTCGAGTTTTAACCAATTTAATCAGTTGGTGGTCATCCTTAGTTTAATCTAAGGCTGTAATCTAGTCAAGCTAGAACCGTTCAGTTGATGGTCAACTTTAATTTACTTCTAAGGTTGGAATCTAGCCGAGTTAGACGTGTTTAGTCGATGGTCAACCTTAGTTTATTTCTAAGGCTGGAATCTAGTCGAGCTACACCTGTTTAGTCAATGTAGATTTTGCCCAATATGTTGGGTTGTAAATTTTCTGTTGTAGATTTTCTCTTAGTTGTAGTAGATTTCGCCCGGTCGTGCTGTTGTAGATGTTTTGTTGTATATTTTCTCTCGGTCGTAGTAGATTTCATCCAGTCATGCTATTGTAGATGTTTTCTCAATCATAGCAAATTTCACCCACTCATGCTGAGTTGTAGATTTTCTTAGTAGATTTCGCCCACTCATGCTGATTAGATTTTATGTGAGTAGTAGTAGATTTTGCTCAGTCGTGCTAGTCGTGTTGGGTTGTAGATTTTCTCTCTAAATGTACATATGCTGCAAGATCAATACCTTCTTGTTGTTCCAAAATAAAAGCGGATCTTTCAAGTGGAATTCTCTGAATTACAGAGGCCCTTTCTCTATATATCTTCTTCTCTTTCTGCTTCTGTTTTTTTTTACTGTTTGTAGTGGTAGCAGTGTCCCATACGTCGAGACCCTTTGAAGCGGATTCATCAGAGGACGATTTAGAAGGGGGTTTAGGGTTTACAGAATTTTCTAATCCTTCCCTTCAAACTTTATGAAGTTTGAGAAAAATGAGCAGGGAAGAATTGCTATTCTACCCTTTTACCTTTATGTGATCCGAACTGTTCGTCACCTGCCAATCTTTACTGTTTCAGTGTAATTGCTGTTTAATTCTTTTGAATACTTTGGCGTATATGCAGCTGTGTTATTGGTTCATTAAAACATGATGAATATATCTAATGTTTGTGACTGTTATTGTTTCTTCATTAAAACGTGATGAATATACTTAATGTTTGTGACAGCTACTGAGTACTAGTTATGGTTATGCAGGTTTCACTTACACAGGCAAGAATTGACATGAGTGAGCTTGATGTGGATTCTGATTTTTCTTCAGCCTAGTGGATGAATTCTTATTGCTGTTAGGCTTCTAATTGTTTTAAATTGAAAATAAGTTCACTATCTCATCTGTTCATTTTTTATTTTGCTGTACACATATATACATACGTATTCTGTTATAGGAATAGTCACTTTGATTCAATTTTATATGCACACTTTTCTTCAAATAGAATCCTTTCACTGGTCAACCACACTTATGGAGTGGTATCACATGATTCATCCTTGTTATGATTATATAGCCTTAATTTTATTGGTGTGCATGGTTCTTATGTCTAACCCTAATTTTATACAGTAAGCAAATTCCTCTTGGCCAAATTGAGTTTTTGAGAATTGTAACCCATGGAGTGGTTTATTTAGTATGCTCAATATGAAGCTAGAAAATAAATTGTATTTGAACAATTTATTACATTCTTATATAAAAACATTATGTTAAACTTCATTATTCTCATTATTTACTTTGCTCTTCAGGAAATGGAGGCCTGTATACGAGGTCTGATACCCAACATGGCATGGCACAGTTACGCGACATGACCGCCTTTGTTCAGTATTGTCATATTGCAGCACACAAATTCTTCTTCTTTTCTGATCCTCATAGACTAGAGTTGCATGGCTGATATCTTTTAGTTTTTAAGTTTAGATCTTGCTTCATAGTTGCATTACCTCTGTTTGGATTTATGTATTGTCACAAAGGATAATTTTTTTAATTTTAGAATATATTGACGTACGGCATAACTCATAGCAGCTTTCAGTATGTTCTCTAAATAAGAGAAAAAACAGACAGAAATTGAGTACGGAATCTATAAAATAGTCCTCTTCAATGTTTTCATGGTAGTTTGCAAATTGTTACAACTTTCAATCCTATCATTTTCCATATTCATCTTGTAATAGATTATCCAAATATGGGATGCTGTTTAGCAATTGTTGCTGAAGTGAACTGTTGACGTCAGAAAGCTATTAATCAATCATTGAACTCAATTACACGGAGAAAATCCCAATATTTAAACATATTGTTTCTGAGATTCATGAAGCATCTAATCAACATTTTTCTTGTCATATTTATCATTCAAGAGAGCACCTATTGTCATTCTCCATCCTAGTTTTTCCATTTTCAGAATCCTACGAGTGCTACAACCGATGACAAAATGAGACCTTGATGAAACACAATCTTCCCAAATATTTTCCACATAATGTCCAGTCTCCACACAGGGTTTTTATCAAATAAAAGCAATTTATGCTTAGAATCTAACCCAATTCAATTGTCACCAAAGTTGACCGCCATATTATCACCATAATACACGTTGAACATTGGCTGGTTTATTGTGGAATCTAATTGATAACTAATACTAGTGCTGCCATCCTGTCGGTTGGTTTTTGCTTATTCGTCAACATTGAATTTTACATTCACAATGGTAGCTTGAGTATTGCAAATTAGTTTCTTGAACACCACTATAAATTACTGTTCTTTCGAGCACCTAAAGGATATTTAGCATTAGATTCCATGATTTGATCAGTTTCTTTCACGAGTATTCAGTTAGATACTGTGTTGCAAATAATTTACTACTAATGAACCTTGTTCATGTAGTAATGTAGAAATGAAAAATTGTTCCGATTGGTGGTTTCGGTTCACAAGTTAAGTTGTGAGGGTCAGTGAATAAGTAGTTAGAGCACGAGAAAATGTTGATTTAGTCATATCTTAATTATGTCTCTTTTAAATGCTTGTGCTCGTTTATGCTCAAGCACTTTTGCCTGTTTGAATTTAAGCTGATGAAGATTATTTTTATCCTAGTATTATGAAAGTCTTTTTTCATATGGGAAAAGCTTGCATTAAGAAAGTAATTGTCTCCAGGAACTCATGGAGCTTCATCAGGTAGATTGTTTAAAAAGTTCTCTTAATACTTTTCGAATGTTGCCACTTCCAAGTCGGACACCCGTGCCAAGGACGCAGCTGCTCCTATCGCGCCACTGCTACCCACTCCTCTTGTATTTCGCTTTCTCATCATTCACTCTCGTCATCGTTCTCCATGCACCATTATGTTTAGGTTGTTGGAGGAGAAGAGGAAAATCATAAATGAAGGAGAAGCAAGTTTGTGGTTAAAAAAAGTTATGGTTTTTATCAAACCCAAATACATTCCATGATTCAAGGCACGATACATAAGCAATTTTGTGATTTTTTTAACGATTCGCACTTATATCGTGTGATACGCGAGTAAAAACAATTATTCCCACAATTCGTATTATAGGAGAGCAGAATCGTATCGTTTCCTATGAATTGTATCGTGTATCACACGATACTTACTACCATGGTGCATGGTAGTTAAATCATGAATTGTATCGTGAATCGGAGAACTTATATTTCGAATTGTGAATTGTTTCGTATCGTGAATTGTAAGATTCATAAACATTTAAAAAATATAATATAAAACATTTAAACGTGTAAAAATATAATTAATACTGACAACCACATTTAAAAATAGTGGTTGTACCATATTAGATTAATATTATAATGGTTGAATTGGACTAGATTATATGGCCCAACTCCTTTGTTAGATGAAAAAAACATATTTGGGTTGGTGGCCCAAGGAGAGACAACATTAGGGTTGTCTTATGCACAAGTGGCTCTTCATTTTCAATGGGCATGTTACTGTTGTTGCAATTGTCTCTTCCTTTTCGGATACTACCGCTTGAAAGTCACACTCTCGTGCCTCGAACGGTGTTTCTCCTATCGCGCCTCCCACTCGTCCTACATTTTGCTTCCTCATAATTCACACTCGTTGTCATTCTCCATGTGTCACTATGTTTGGGCTATAAGAGGGAAATCATAATTGAAGGAGAAGCAAGTTTGTGGTTAAAAAAAGTTAGGGTTTTTTATCAAACCCAAATACACTACACGATTCAAGGTACGATACATAAGTGATTCTACGGTTTTTTTTGAACGATTCGCACTTGTATCGTGCAATACGGTAGTAAAAACGATTATTCTCACGATTCGTATCGTGGGAAAGGAGAATCTTATCATTTTGTATGAATCGTATCATGTATCGCACGATACTTACTACCATGGTGCATGGTAGTTGAATCGTGAATCATATCATGAATGGTAAGATTCATAAACATAATATAATATAAAACATATACACATGTAAAAATATAATTAATACTGACAACCACATTTAAAAAGTGTGGTTGTACCATATTAGGTTAATATTATAATGGTTGAATTGGGCTAGATTATATGGCCCACCTCCTTTGTTAGATGGAAAAAAAAAACATATTTGGGTTGGTACCCCAAGGAGAGACAACACTAGGGTTGTCTTCTGCACAAGTGGCTCTTAATATTCCATGGGCATGTTACTACTGTTGTAGTTGTCTCTTCCTTTTCGCATAATGTTGCTTTAAAGTCATACTCCCGTGCCTCGGACGCCGCTACTCCTATCGCGTCTCCCACTCCTCCTAAATCTCGCTTCCTCATCATTCACTGTCGTCGTCGTTCTCTATGCGTCACTATGATAGGGCCATTGGAGAAGAAGAGAGAAATCATAATTCAAGGAGAAGCAAGTTCGTGGTTAAAAAAAGTTATGGTTTTTACCAAACCCAAATACGTTCCACAATACATAAGTGATTCTGCGATTTTTTTGAACGATTCGCATTTGTCTCGTGCGATACGGGAGTAAAAATGATTATTCCCACGATACAAATCGTGGGAGGGGAGAATCCTATCGTGTATCGCACGATACTTACTACCATGGTTCATGGTAGTTGAATTGTGAATCGTATCGTGTATCGCACCATAGTTACTACACTGGTGCATGGTAGTTGAATCGTGAATCAGAGAGGTTATATTTCAAATCGTGAATCGTTTGTATCATGAATCGTAAGATTCATAAACATTTTAAAAAAATATAATATAACACATATAAACATGTAAATATATAATTAATACTGACAACCACATTTAAAAAGAGTGGTTGTACCATATTAGGTTAATATTATAATGGTTGAATTGGGCTAGATGATATGACCCAACTCCTTTGTTAGATGAAAAAAACATATTTGGGTTGGTGGCCCAGGGAGAGAAAACATTAGGGTTGTCTTTTGCATAAGTGGCTCTTCATTTTTCATAGGCATGTTATTACTGTTGTACTTTTCTCTTCCTTTTTGCATGCTACCGCTTGAAAGTTGGACTCTCATGCCTCGAACGGCGCTGCTCCTATTGCGCCTCCCACTCATCCTTCATTTCGCTTCCTCATCATTCACTCTCTTCGTCGTTCTCCATGCGTCACTATGTTTTAGCCATTGGAGGACAAGAAGAAAATCATAATTAAAGGAGAAGAAAGTTTGTGGTTAAAAATAGTTAGGGTTTTTACCAAACCCAAATACATTGCATGATACATAAGCGATGCTGCGATTTTTTTGAACGATTCACACTTGTATTGTGCAATACGGGAGTAAAATCGATTATTCCCACGATTCGTATCGTGGGAGAGTAGAATCGGATCGTGTATCGCACGATACTTACTATTATGGTTCATGGTAATTGAATCGTGAATCATATCATGTATCACACGATACTTACTACCATGGTGCATGGTAGTTGAATCGTGAATGGTATCATGAATCAGAGAGCTTATATTTCAAATCGTGAATCGTTTGTATCATGAATCTATTCATAAACATTTAAAAAATATTATATAAAACATATACACATGTAAATATATAATTAATACTGAAAACCACATTTAAAAAGAGTGGTTATATCATATTAGGTTAATATTATAATGGTTGAATTCGGCTAGATGATATGGCCCAACTCCTTTGTTAGATGAAAAAAACATATTTGGGTTGGTGGCCTAGGGAGAGAAAACATTAGGGTTGTCTTCTGCACCAGTGGCTCTTCATTTTCCATGGACATGTTATTGTTGCGGCAGTTTTCTCTTCCTTAATGCATGTTATTGCTTGAATGTCGAACTCCCGTGCCTAGAACATCGCTGCTCATATCGCGCCTCCCACTCCTCCTGCATTTCGGTTCCTCATCATTCACTCTCGTCGTCGTTCTCCAAGAGTCACTATGTTTGGGCCATCGGACGAGAAGACGGAAATCATAATTGAAGGAGAAGCAAGTTCATGGTTAAAAAAGTTAAAGTTTTTACCCAACCCAAATGCACTTAACGATTCAAGGCACGATACATAAGCGATTCTGCTGTTTTTTTTAACGATTCACACTTGTATCGTGCAATACGGGTGCCAAAACGATTATTCCCACGATTCGTATCGTGGGAAAGCAAAATCGTATTGTTTCATATGAATCGTATCGTGTATCGCACGATACTTACTATCATGGTGCATGGTAATTGAATCGTGAATCGTATCGTGATTCGGAGAGCATATATTTCGAATCGTGAATCATTTTGTATCGTAAATCGTAAGATTCATAAACATTTAAAAAATATAATATAAACATGTAAATATATAATTAATACTGACAACCACATTTAAAAAGAGTGGTTGTACTATATTAGGTTAATATTATAATGGTTGAATTGGGTTAGATGATATGGCCAAACACCTTTGTTAGATGAAAAAAAACATATTTGGGTTGGTGGCCTAGGGAGAGACAACATTAGTGTTGTCTTTTGCACAAGTGGCTCTTCATTTTCCATGGGCATGTTACTGCTGCAGCAGTTTTCTCTTCCTTTTTGCATGCTACTGGTTGAAATTAAGACTCCCGTGCCTAGAACGTCAATGTTCCTATCGCGCCTCCCACTCCTCCTTCACTCTCATTGTCGTTCTCCGTGCGTCACTATGTTTGGGCCATTGGACGAGAAGAGGGAAATCATAATTGAAGGAGAAGCAAGTTCATGGTTAAAAAAAGTTAGGGTTTTTACCAAACCCAAATACACTGAACGATTCAAGGCACGATACATAAGCGATTTTGCGGTTTTTTTGAACGATTCGCACTTGTATCGTGCAATACGGGTCCCAAAACAATTATTCCCACGATTCGTATCGTGGGAGAGTAGAATCATATTGTGTATCGTATGATACTTACTACTGTTATTGTCGGTTGAATTGCTCATCAGTTGACTTTGATGACAAGCTCTAGCTCCGCCTATTTCTTCACAAGTTTGTTCTATCTCTTGTTGCTCTGGAACGCAGCTCCGTTGAAATAGAGGGGGGCCTACCTGTTGATTGCACTCCGACGATCAAGTTAGTGCAGGGCTTTTAAGAATTTAAGAAGTAGTAAGTTTCAGTCGTCCAAATACAATGCACGATTCAAGTCACAATACATAAGTGATTCCGCGATTTTTTTGAACGATTCGCACTTGTATCGTGCGATACGGGAGTAAAAACAATTATTCCCACGATTCGCATCATGGGAGAGCATAATCATATTGTGTATCTCATGATACTTACTAATATGGTGCATGGTAGTTGAATTGTGAATCATATCATGTATCGCACGATACCTACTACCATGGTGTATGGTAATTGAATCGTGAATCGAAGAGCTTATATTTCGAATCGTGAATCAAAGATTCATAAACATTTAAAAAATATAATATAAAACATATAAACATGTAAAAATCTAATTAATACTGACAACCTTATTTAAAAAGAGTTGTTGTACCATATTAGGTTAATATTATAATGGTTGAATTGGGCTAGATTATATGACCCAACTCCTTTGTTAGATGAAAAAAAAATATTTGGGTTGGTGGCCCAGGGAGAGACATCATTAGGGTTGTCTTCTGCACAAGTGGCTCTTCATTTTCCATGGGAATATTACTGTTACTGCAGTTGTCTCTTCCTTTTCGCATGTTGTCGTTTGAAAGTCGGACTTCCTTGCCTCAGATATTGTTGCTCCTATCGTGCCTCCCACTCCTCCTGCATTTCGCTTCCTCATCATTCACTCTCGTTGTCGTTCTTCACGTGTCACTATGTTTGGGTCATTGGAGAAGAACAGGGAAATCATAATTGAAGGAGAAGCAAGTTCGTGACTAAAAAAAGTTAGTGTTTTTACCAAACCTAAATACACTGCACGATTCAAGGCACGATACATAAGCGATTCTGCAATTTTTTTGAACGATTTTCACTTATATCTTGCGATACGAGAGTAAAAACGATTATTCCCACTATTTGTATTGTGTGAGAGCAGAATCGTATCGTTTCGCATTAATCGTATCGTGTATCGAACGATACTTACTACCATGGCATGGTGCATGAAGAATTTGTCGATTTTCAATCCATGGGTGGTGTTAAGCAAGCAGGAGTTGCAAAATATGTAGATGGGACTCTTATTGATATTTTTATTGAGTGGGTAAAAATTACTACGACATTGCCCTTCTCATATATGGGGTAAATTTTGGAACATATGTACCCTAATGTTATTATTGTAATCTTGTTTAATATATGTTTAAGTCAGTATTAGGCCGAGTAACTCCTAGTCTGCATGAAAGGAACAAGGAACAGAATGTACTTCGTAAGAACCTATATAATGTTGTTAAAACTAGGAAACAAAAGAACTTTGAGCAGTTATTTCTTCCAATGTAAAAATTGGCTAGGTAATATTTTGTACTAGATGTTTGCTTTAACATCATATTGATTTTCACTTTCACTTCAATTTCTTCAAATTTATCTTGTTGAAGTATGTTACTCTTAACATAAGATTTTACTAAGTCATGGCTAAAGATTTGCATTCTCTGCTTAAAGATAAAGTGGAAACAGCTTAATATTGACAACCGCACTATCCAATTGTTAAGCACAACTTTTAGAAAATGTCATAACTTCATTTGTTAATTGTACTCATTTGGGCATGTTTTTAGAAGCTATTGTAAAGAGAAAGAATATATTTGATAATGTGTGTTATACAAAGGATAGAAAGGGAATATATATAGGATTACAGAGCATGTATACGTAAATGTATACTTAAATGTCTAATATCTCCCCTTTAAAATTATGGTTTATTAGTAACCATAACTTTACGACGAAAACTAGTGAAAGAATGACCAAACACTGGTTTTGTTAAAACATCGGCTACTTGAAATCTAGATGGAAGATGAATTAACTTAACATGTTGTTTTGTAACGTAATCTCTAACGAAGTGGAGATCTAATTCAAAATGTTTTGTACGAGAATGGATTATGGGATTTGCACTGAGTAAAACAGCTCCCAGGTTATCAGAAAAGATTTGTGATTGACCAGTGGAGATGTGAAGTTCATGAAGAAGAGAAAGTTCATGAAGAAGAGATTAAAATCAAATAACCTCAGTTAGAGCAACAACTATGCTTCGGTACTCTACTTTTGTGCTACTCCTCGAAACTACCTTTTGTTATGTGAAGACCAAGCTATAATGTTTGATCTAAGGTAAACACAATAGTCGGTGGTAGATTTTCTATCGTCAACGTCACTACCCCAGCCTGCATCACTGAAAGCAAGATTATCCATAGATGTGCTACATTTGATAAGCAAACCATGTGTTGTTGTTCCAACAAGGTACCATAAGATATGTTTAACTGCTTTTCAATGATGTTCTTGTGGATTTTGCATGAATTGGCAAGCTTTGTTAACGGCATATGAGAGCTTGGGACGTGTAATGAGAATGTATTGGAGAGCACCGACTACAAAGCGATATAAGGTGGAGTCTTGAACAGCAGGTGAAGCATCTTTTGGAAGGCGAAGAGTGGATTGCATGGAAGTTGGAACAGGGTTAGCTTCTAGCATGTGTGTGCGTCGTAGAATATCATTGATGTATTTTGTTTAACACATAAGAATATTTCCACCATTGAGATGTTGGACTTCAATGCCAAGAAAGTAATGAAGATGTCCCAAGTCTTTTTAGTAAAGAATGAGCCCAACTTTTTAATCAGCGCTTGAATCTCGTAAGCTAAAGATCCTGTAATTACAATGTCATCTAAATAGATTAAAATGAAAATAGTATAAGAATTGTGAAACTTAACAAATAGAGAATTATCGCTCTTTGAGGAATGGAAACCAAACATTTCTAAAGTAAAAGTTAGCTTTTGAAACGACGACTGCAGTGCATGCTTCAAGCCATATATAGTCTTTTGAAGTTTGCAAACAAGGTGGGGAGATGAACACTCAAAACCTGGAGGTTGCTACATATATACATCTTCTTAAAGCTCGCTGTTCAGAAACGCATTGTTGACGTCGATCTGGTATATTGGCCATGCAGTAGAGACAGCGTGCTAGAGTACAATGCAAATAGTGGATGGCTTTATAAAAGAACTGTAGGTTTCGTTGTAGTCACGAACGATGAAGCCTTTCGCGACAAAACGTGCCTTGTGCCTTTGAAAAGAGTCGTCAACATTGTATTTTTTGAAGATCCATCTGCAGTCGGCAACTTTGGATCCGGAGGGAAGACAAGTGAGGACCCATATCTTGTTGTGGATAAGGAGATCATATTCTTCTATCATAGCTCTAAACCAATTGGGAGAGTGAAGTTCCTCTTTGATAGTAGCAGGTATAGAGGAATGCATAACAGTGTTAATAGTAAAACTTTTTGGTTTGAACACACCCACTTTGGATCGTGTTATCATATGATGATTTTTTTTGTATTATCAATTATGCAAACATTAATAGAATTATCAGAAGGAATAGATGAGAAGATCTCAGAAGAATTATTATCGAGATTATGAGTTGGGGAAGAAGGAGAGACAATTAAATTATTACTATGATCGGAGCATGAAAGTTTAGATAAAATTAAAGGCATTTGTGCAGGATTTGCAGGAATGATGTCATGAGAATCATGCTTAATAAAATTGTATTGTAGAATATTATCAAGGAAAAAATCTTCTTGAAAAAGAACGTGAGGAGATATATAAACCTTACCAGAAGAAGAAAGACATATATAACCTCGATTATGTATGTTGTATCCAAGAAAAATGCAACATGAAAAAAGAAAATCAAGTTTGTTTTTATGATATGGACGTAAAAGAGGGTAGCATGCACATCCAAAAGTTTTTAAAGTTGTGTAATCAGGAGCATGTGTAAATAAAAGTTCATGGGGAGATTTGTTACCAATAACAAGGGAAGGATGTTGATAACGTGAACAACACTCATGAAGGCTTCTGCCCTTAATTTAATAGGTAAAGAAGTTGAAGAAAGAAGGGTAAGCCCCATGTCTGTGATATGCCTGTGTTTTCTTTCTATGGATCAATTCTGGTCGTGAGTATTGGGACAGATGAGACGATGATCAATTCCAAAATCATTAGTAAATTGTTTGAAACATAAGAACTCTTTTGCATTTTCGGTTTGTATTGTTTTTAATTTATATCCAATTTGATTTTCAACAAAAGTTTTGAACCGTTAATAAGCAGTGGAAGCTTGAGATTTATTGTGAATAACAAATAGTCATGTATATCTACTATAAGCATCCAGAAAAGATATATAATATCGTGAACCATTTGAAGCACGTACAAAGGAAGCTCCTCAAATATCAATGAAAATCAACTGGGGTACGGTATATTGTGTAGCAGAAGCGTGAAAAGGGAGTTGGTGAGACTTACCTATCACACATGCAGGGCAAAAATATTTCTTAGAATTGTATGGTATTTTACAAGATTTTAAAACTCTTTGAACAACAGGAAAATTGTTGTGCCCAATTCTATTATGTCATAGCTATAAAGGATGAACATTGGGTTTATAGCAAGCATAGTTAGCACTGTAAGATAAAGAAGCATTGGATGAAGGGAAGACATATAAACCATCTTTAACTACTCCTTGAAGTAAGATCTTGTGGGTGTCCTGATGTTTAACAAAGCATGAGTGAGAGAAAAATTCAAAAATGCTAATCAAGTTCTTTGTAATATTTGGAACATGCAGCAAATTACGCAAAATGAAATTTGTGTTTCTATGTGGTGCAGTGTAAAAAGCATAACCTGTATGCATGATGTTCATACCTTGACCATTTTCAACTTTAAAGATTCTGATTCATGGTAAAGGTGTTTGGTATTGAAAATAGATGAGTCTTTAGTGACATGATGAGTGGATCCACTATCGGGGTACCAAAGAGAATCTTCAATGGTTAAAGGAGCACCCAGAATAGATGGTGTGGAGTCTTCATCAACTGAGAAAGAATATTGAGACACATTAACCATAAAAGAATGATTGTTAGGTGAATCATACCTATGCCAACATGTATCAGCAGTGTCACCTGGTTTATGGCATATTTGACAAAACTGTTTGATGGGATTCCAAGGTGCAGGTGAACGGTAGAAAGGACAAGTGGTGTGTCTTGGGCCAGAAAACGAATTTGCAGTGTTGGGATGCGGAGGAAGTCTGTTGCGGAAGCCTTTGTTGTGAAAATTTAATTTGTTCTTGTTTGGGCAAGTAGAGAACCATGGTGTAGTAACATTATTTTCTTGAATAATGGAACTTTGCAACACTTTATTTTTTTCAAACCTCTCTTCTTGAGCAAGCAATAAAGACTCAAGCTCGTCAACATTGTATGGATCAGAATGTGAGAGAATGGAGGTGATGAAACCATCATAGTCCTTTGATAGGTCATCCAAGATCGCATCGATGTGTTCAGCAGTAGAAATGGAAGTGCCTATGGCAGAGAGAGAATCGACAGTCTTCTTGATGTCAAGAAGATAGTTAGCAACGGATCTTTCATTCTTTGGTGTGCATAGGAGAAGACGAAGCTTATTAAGAGTTGCCCTTGTGTGATGCATAATACGTGAATAAACTATTCCAAGTGGGAGTAGAGGATTCAAGACCTACCATTTTGATCAAGATGGAAAAGGACATTGATGCAAGCAACCACAGTACTAATAACTGGTCTTGCTTATGATAATGCAGATATACAGTATTGATGGTGGGTTCTTGATTTGCAGTTTGGAGAAACTGTAACGACACACTATCTCCAACCAAGAATTGTATCTGGTCGAGCCCTCAGAGAGTGGCAAAGATTTGTTGCTTCCAAACCAAAAAAAACTCATCAGTTAACTTGAGTGTGATTGGGGTTGAGAAATGATGCAAAGGTGGTGCAACCATTGGAAAGGTCGATTGAGAAAGATCAAAGGAAGAAGAAGCGGAAGAGTTCATGAGAGAAAAATAGTTCTAGATACCATGTTAGCTATTGTAAAGAAAAATAATATATTTGATAATATGTGTTATACAAAGGATAGAAAGGGTATATATATAAGATTACAGAGCATAGCATGTATGTATACGTAACTGAATACTTAATTGTCTAATACATGTCAATCTATTTTACTTTACTCGCTTTTAACAACGTGAAGAGGATAATTGTCATATTTCTGTCAAAATGTTACATGATATAAATTTTTCAAACAATTCATGTATTAGAACTTCAGTTTAATTATCTTCTCCTTAATTAGTAATTTAATCTCTACATGTAACGATGATCTAACAGAAATGTGGATAAAAACCGGATTAAATAGTTTAGGAATTCAGATTACAAACTTTTATAACAATAAAACTTATTAAAATATCTCAAGATTAATTTATAGAACCTGTTTACAACTCAATAAAGATTAAATTAATAAAACAAACAAACAAACAAGCCTATTCATGCTTCAACTGAATGCGCAATTGAAGGAAAAGAAAACTTAACCAATTAATTTTCATTTATTGTAATCACAAGTATTTTTTTCCCGAGGGGTGTCAAATTTATAACATTTCAATTTATCCTCTTAAAAGTATTAGACATCTCTTAGATAGACAACAAAGCAGTATCATTACTTCATATCCAATCATCATAAGCATTTGGCTAAAGTTTAGGATCGAACTTCGAACCCATGGCTACACTACATACACACTAATTTATGATGTTTTTACAGTTAACATGTCGAGAAACACAACTAATTCAACATTTAATAATTCAAACATATGAGCAGTTTACATCTTGTGATTGTGAGGAATCCTAAGTTGGAATGTACCCGACGCAGAAATTTTATGTTAGCAAGTCTCTGATCAGAGTTATTCTTCTTCAGGTTCTTCTTCCTCCTGGAGAAGATTTTCTCTATTGTCATGAGCCCAGAAACCACGCACATCTATGAGCATGCTGGCTACAGTTCCACCCTGTTTGCAGGTCAGTAGGTCTGCCAATGTTATCTTGAGTGGATCGACTGGCTTAACCATATCCCAGATTTCATCCCTTACATCTTCAATACAAAGTTCATAGTTGCCACCCTCAATCCATTTATGGTGTACATCTCTGTTTTTTCACAAAAAAGGGCTAGTCAGTGAACACTTGAACTAACAAAGTCAAATTATGACTATTAAATGCAATCCAGTCAAGGCACGTCAACCATCTCCGTGGGTTTCATCTTATAACTAATAACTAATGTGTGTCTGTCTTTTTGAGACTTACAGTACTTGCTCAAGCACTGCAAGCAGGAAATAACAGTTCTTCTCTATAGGAAGATTGTATCAGGCAACATCTGGCCATCTAGATGCTCCCCTTCTATTCTTCCAAAATAATAGCATTAAATAATCATTTCTGGTTTAGAAGTTTGATAACTTATTGTACAAGAAACAAATATTATCACCACATGTAAGTGAAAATCAAAAAGCCCAAGAGAAGTAAAGAAAGCAGATACTAGCAAAAGATTGAGGTAAATACTTAATAAATACTAGTATACCAACAGAATGACAGTTTACCTGAAAAGGGAGTGAATGTCAGCTGTAGTGAGGTAACCCCTCCCTTGAAGATCAAGGCAACGAAACAAGTATGTCAAGCCTTCTGGGGTGTCTTTGTTTTCTAAAGCCAGAACAAAGTCCAGAAAACTCTCAAAATCCATCTCTCGAGCATTTCCACCACCACTCTTTCCATGACGAATATGTTCATCATATACTACAAAAAGTGCATTTGTTTTAGTTTTTTATTTACAAATGAGTATTAAACTATCAATCACAGACCCATATTAAACATTGTTTAACTAAACCAAGATTATGTTCCAATTCAGGACTAAAAATTAGAAGAACGCAAAATAGAGAACATATAAAGGGCATCGACCACAACTATAATTACCAATAGGAAATTGGAGGAAACCAGCATTTTGGAGTTCAGAATACGTAAATACATGTCCGTGCCAATGGTAAATATGTGCCAAAAATTACACCATATCTGAAAAGGGTATTGTCATAGTAATTTTTACCTCTCTCAATAAAAATATCAGTCAGGGTCCCATCAGCATACTCTCGGAGCTCTTGCTTGCTTAATGTACCATTAGTATCTTTATCCAGGGCAAGAAACATGTCTGCAGAAAAATTCAGAATGAACATAAACACAAATGAACAGGAAATAGTTTTAACCCTACTTATTCATAATTTCAATTCATGAAATTCCGGCTAGTCAATGTATGAGTTTAATAAGAAACTCAGTAAAATTTGATAAGAAAGTTCCTTAACACAACACATTGCATTGAAAATCGTATATAAACAAGCAATGATGGACTGACGGACTGGAATGGAGCAGAGGCATTGGGTATATGAGTCTGAATACTAAAACTATACAGAAAACCCACCACATATGCGTTGAGCAGAAGTCAAAGAGAACCAATTTTCGGCTTGCTCTGTGTCTGTGACTTCTTCTTCACTTTCCTGAAATACACAACATTATAATAAAAAAATAAGTATTCAAGCTTATGCAGAGTTAGAACAAAATACAGTTAACGGTTCTTATAACAAAGCAAAATAATCATGTGAGGCAATGCTTTTAAACACCAGAAGGTCCATGACAATATTAACCTACAGAGAGAGGAAGAGAACAGGATAACATGGTGTTTAGTTCCAAAGATATTAGGAGAACTTTTTAAACAATCTACCTGGTGAAGCTCCATGAGTTCCTGGAGACAATTACTAAGCAACACTTTCTTGATGCAAGCTTTTCCTATATGAAAAAAGAAAACGTCTTTCATAATACTACGATAAAAACACTCTGCATTAGCTGAAATTCAAATAGCAAAAGTGCTTGAGCACAAACGAGCACAAGCCTTTAAAAGATAAATATAATTAAGCTATCACTAAATCAACATTTTCTCATGCCCAAACTACTTTTTTACTGACCCTTACAACTTAACTTGTGAACCAAAACCACCAATCAGAACAATTTTTCATTTCTACCTCATAACATGAACAAGGTTCAGTAAAGCACCCTACCCTCAAGGCCTTATTAGTAGTAAATTACTTGCAACACAGTATCTAACTGAATATTCATGAAATAAACTGATCAAATTATGGAATCTAATGCTAAATATCCTTTAGGTTAATAAATGAAAAGTAATTTATAGTGGTGTTCAAGAAACTAATTTGCAATAACAAGCTACCATTGTCAACGTAAAATTCAATTTTGTCTCATGAATAACGTATAAGCAATAGGCAACAGGCAGGATGGCAGCACCACCCAATGCTAATTCAACGAGTTTTATGGTGCAGAAGTTTATAATATGGCATTCAACTTTGGTGGCAATTGAATTGGGTTAGAATCTAAGCATCATTTGCTTTTATTTGTTGTGGGAAAGTATTTGGGAAGATTATGTGCTTGAACAGTAATTTATAGTGGTAATCAAGAAACTGATTTGCCATACATAAGCTGCCACTGTCAATGTAAATTCAATGTTGTATCTGGAATAACGAATAAGAAATAGGCAACAGACAGGATGGCAGCACAAAATATTAACTAGATTCCACAATAAACCAACCAATGCTAAGTCAACGTGTTTTACAGTGCAAAAGTTTATGATATGGCAATCAACGTTGGTGACAATTGAATTGGGCTAGAATCTAAGAATCAATTGCTTTTATCTGATAAAACCCTGTTTAGTGGACATTCTGTGCGAAAATATTTGGGAAGATTGTGTTTCATCAAGGTCTCATTTTGTCATTGGTAGTAGCACACGTAGGATTCTGAAAATGGAAAAGGTTGGATGGAGAATGGCAATAGATGTTCTCTAGAATTATAATTATGACCAGCAAAATGTTGATTAGATGCTCCACGAATCTCAGAAACAATAGTTTAAATATTGGAAGGTTCTCCGAGTAGTTGAGTTTAATGATTGATTAGTAGCTTTCTCGGGTCAACAGTTCACTTCAACAACAATTCCTAAACATCGTCCCATATTTGGATATTCTATTACAATGAATATTGAAAATGATAGGATTGAAAGCTGTAACAATTTGCAAACTGCCATGGAAATATTGAAGAGAACTATTTTATATATTCCTTACTCAATTTCTGTCTTTTTTTTTTCTCTTATTTAAAGAACATACTGAAAGCTAGATATGAGTTATGCTCCTTTGGATTTATCACAATATATTTCTATTTATTATTCTAAAATTAAAAAAGAAAAACTTGTGTAACAATACAGAATTTCAAACAGAGGAAATACAACCATGAAGCACCATCAAAACTTAAAAACTAAAATATAGCAGCCATGCAAACCTCGTCTATGAGGATCACAAAAGAAGAAGAATTTGTGTGCAGCAATACGACAATACATCTGAACAAAGGCAGCAGGCATGTCACGTAACTGCGCCAAGTTGGGTATCAGACCTCGTATATAGGCCTCCATTTCCTGAAGTAAACAATAATAACAATAATGAAGGTTAACATAATGATTTTATATGAGAATGTAAGAAATTGTTCAAATACAATTTTTTTCCAGCTTCATATTCAGCATACTAAATAAACCACTCCAGATGTTACAATTCTCAAAAACTTAACTTGACCAACAGAGGAGTTTGTTCACGGTATAAACTTAAGGTTAGAAACATAAGAACCATATGCACAGAATACATATGTATATGTGTACAGAAAAATAAAAAATGAATAGATGAGATAGTGAACTTATAGTTCAACTTAAAACGATTGAAAGCCTAACAGCGATAAGAATTCATACATGTGGCTGAAGAAAACCATCAGAATCCTCATCAAGCTCACTCATGTCAATTCTTGCCTGTGTAAGTGAAACCTGCATAACCATAACCAGTACTTAGCTGTCACAAACATCAGATATATCCATCATGTTCAGGTGCATGCAAACAACACAGTTTTAATGAAGAAACTATAACAAAGCTCCATTTATGCTGAAATATTCAGAAGAATTAAACAGGAATCCCACTGAAATAATAAACATTGGCAGGTGACCTACCGTTCGCATCACATAAAGGTAAAAGGGTAGAATAGCAATTCTTCCCAGCTCATCTTTCTCAAACTTCATAAAGTTTGAAGGACTGAAAAACCGTCGACATTTAGGACCTATTTGTTCTGTACATACAGAAGCAATGTGGCAAAAGTCTTCATAATTCATCTATAAGAAACAAATTGAAGTTTGCATTAGGATTGCTGTAAAAATAGTGCATAAAGCTAAAGAATATCCATATAAACAATGTTGGTGTAACTTGGAGATTATCAAGGTGAAAATCTTGGCCAATTAATAAATTAGGTGAATAAAATCAACTTATATCTCCCATTCAACAGGAAAAAAAAATTAGATAGACAAATAGACATCTTTGAAGGTAGAGTAAATTTAAATCATCACTGTGAAACAAATAAGATTGTCTCAGCAAAATTCCATAAGAGTTTTGTGGTAGATTTAAAAGATTTATCATACTTTTTATAAGTACTTTTAATAAGGCAAATCTAGTTTAATATGCCGTAAAATCTAGAAATATCGAGAAGAAAAACACAAATGTGAAAATGCCAAACCTTTTCTGCACCAGTGGCATCATCAATCACACAGTTTTCTCTTAGGCACACCCACATAGCATCCAAATCATCAGCATTCAGCAAAAGATCCGATTGTTTCTGTGCAACACACACTGGAAATGTCAACAATTAAGAAAATATAAACTCTTTAAGCAAGTATAACCAAAAAAGGGGTAAGCCAGAACATGATACCCTCAGAAACCGATACTTCGCCAATCTCTGGACTCTATGACTGATTGATCCATCTTCGGGTTTCTGAATGAAGACGAGAGCTTATCAATGTTTGGATCACATGAAGGGTCTCACATGAATGCCAAAGAAATCCAAATCTAAAGTTCAAAAATCCATAAACCATCCTATATAACCTGTAATGATAGACAAAATGACCCATAAAGGGATACATTACAACGCACAAGAGTCTGTTCTGTCGGCTATAAACATCAGAGCACTGGTAAATGACAGCTCTCTTATCAATTTGAACTCAATCCATAAACTAGTCAATCTGCGTGTTGTTACTTTTGTAATTACAACAAGCATATTCATACGGAAATACTGTGAGAAAAAATGCAAAGGCAACCGTAAAGGCGCCCGTCCTTAAAAAATTAAAACACAGCGATGTCTTCATGAGTCCACCATCGGTAATAAAGTATAAGAATGTAATAATTGTACTCAGTGCAAGCAATTCGTGCATAAAATATACAAGAAAAACGAATATGATGAAACGATGCTTTATTTCACGTGCCTTCTTGTAGAAACTTGGAATTGTACCAGCTTCGGAGCTTTTCTTCTGCTTTTCTTTGAAAATGTCGAGCAGAATTCTCTTCGTTTCGAGTTCTGCGGAAGGGGGAGAATACATTGAACAATCATTAGGGTTTGAAAAAAGAACGGTACTCTAATTAACGGATTCCTGATTATGACGACGCCGATAAAATTCATCTACAATAACGAAATGTAACCCCGAAATGGGGCGGATACTGACCCATCAAGGCTTCGGATCCAAGACCGGCGCCGGATCCGATGAAACGGCGAAGATTGCGGACCCATAGCATGGAGGAGGCCGGAGGAATTTTCCGATGAGGGGCGTCATGGGTTTCGCCGTCGCTGGAGCCGCTGTACATGGCGAAGTGAAGTCGTAACTCGTAACTAAGTAATTGGTTGGAGAGAGAGGATCTGAACGAAACTCACTCAAGTTTGTTCTCTTTCGGCTTCAGCTTCTGAATTCACCATCACATAATCTTCTCACTCACTCACTTCTCTTCCCATCTAATCTACCATTGGATCCCTTTTACCAAACCTCTCTTCCTCTTTTTTCAATCCCTAACCAAACTAATTACTTTTTACTCTCATTTTTAGCATCTTTTTTAGGTTATTCACAATTCTTAGATCTACCACTTCAAATTTTTATACACTTCTAAATTTAAATTTCAGTGTTGCATTTTTTAAGTATTTTCTATGGAAAATTTGAATTACAGGAATAATCATATGAAAATACAAAAATAGTTTTGATTTTAACTAAAAGAATCACATCAATGAATTCACAAAACATTTCATCAACCTCACACACTAGTCATTCCATTTCATTTTTACCCATAAATATATTTATAAGAATTTTAATGATAAAAATAATAACAGCATCGTGCAATGCTTAAATTCTTCAGTAAATTAGTTCAATTAGAATATCATAAATAAATAAAACCTTTAATAAACTTGTTTAAAATAAATATGAAAAAAAATATATTAGCATGATAAAAATAAGCAATTGAATCAAATTTATTTAAGTAAAAAAAATCAAGTTTTCTTATATATAAAAAATTTCAATAAATTTGAGTCAGAAAATTTATAAAGAAGAAAAAAATATATATATGTTCCTATTACATATACCAATATCTCTCAAATTTTACCATCGCCCTTCAAAAAAAAAATTAGTTATAAATTCATCCTCCTCTTTATTTTTCAGATTGAAAATATTGAATTTTCTAAACTTTATAAAACATATTAAAATTAAAATAACGTGTGTTATAATTATTTTTACTGTGTTTGTACTCTTCTTTAAGGAAAATGTTTATAATTTTCATCATCCAAATGTAAGTGTAAGATTTGGAATGCATATCCCTGTTGAAGGCCATTATTAAACATCAAGTTAAGTTTATACCATAAGATCACATAGACATGACCTAGTTCATATATTGATGGATTTTTTCAAAATTCATTGGTAGCATAACTGATCAAAAAATTACTGAATAAAAAAAACTTCGTTTCTCGTTTCTTCAATCATTCAAATTGTAAAAATGAATTTTCCAATCATACAAAAATTTATTTACTTTGGTAAGCAACTTAAGAGCCAATTAGGAGAATCATATATATGATTTTTTTTAGACTTTAATTTTTCTTATTCATTTGGCATTATTATTGTAATCTGTATAGGATCGTAAATATATTATTATTTTTATTAATATCTTTAAATTTGAGTTTATCGTACATTTTAATATAATTATTTAAATATAAAATTTTGTATGTCTTTTAAATACTATATAATATGATTTACAAACATAAAGGTAAACATAAAGTAAGTCAATACAATAAATAAGAAATAAAGAATTATTGTTTTTACTTTACTTTGTTATCAATTCATTTTAATTATGTTCAACTTTCTTATGAATTGACCTAAAGTCTATGTTTCATTATGATGTGATTGTGTCCATTAGAAAGAAAAATAATTAACACATATATCGATGGTAAGTAAAATAAAACCACCATTTTTTTCAGATATCACAAAATTATATATGATAAATATATAAAAAAATAATTATAATAGTTTTAAAAATGACATCAAATATTACTAGTTACTCTTAAATATTAAATAAATGTGAACTTGAGGAAACAACATAATTTTGCAATGGTATGGTCCACATTAAATTTTGCATTCATAACAATGAAAATAGAAAATAGTTTGAAAATACCGAAAATTTTAAATATCATGAATTGAGTTTCATTCAGTCAAAAGTTCATATTGTAAAATTTAAACGAGCAAACTATTCTTACATTGCTTTTTCATTAATATTTTTGTATTCTGCACCTTTTGTTTGCATGTAATATTTAATTGAAACATGAACATTTAGTTTATTTAAAAGAAAGTTAGATCATTTTTAAAAATTATAAGGAAGAAAAATATTTTAAAAAAAGTTTGTCTATATATCATAATACACAGTGACAATATTAGAAAAACATATAAATGAGTGAGAATAAAAAGATATATACTAACAAGTTTATAAAATATTAAAAATATATAATCAATTACCAAAAACTAGCTAGTATATGTAAATAAAGATAGGAGATTCAACATTGACCACAACTCCACAATTAAATGTTTATGAATTCGATCTAGTTTTAAGTTTAAGAATTTTAAGAGATAAATTCATATATGACATTATTTATAGATTAGTCATTAGTTTATTCTCATTAAGCTCAACACTTATATAATGATATTTAGATAAACTTATTATTCTATATTTATCATGGATGCCTCTATGTTGTTTAATCGTTGACATTTAAGTTATACAAATGTAAGAAAAACAACATAATTATACTCAATACATGATAAAATACAAAGACACGTAGTATTCCAAAATACATGGCAGATAAGATAATTATAATACCCTTTGAAGTGAAATGAAATAATATTTATTTCACACATATTAAGTACAAAATAAACTTATGGAAATAATACTTCATGCATTTTTTGTATTTTTTGTGTAGTTAATTTTTGCATTGTCATAATAAAATAATTTAATACAACAAATGAGAATTAGAAAAAAAAAATTAGTAGGTTTAGAAGGTATTATAAATATTTAAGAAATTGTCAAAAAAATATTGAATACTGAATATTTAATTTCTATCAACAACTTTTATCTCATTGTAGGCCTTTACAAATTGCAAAAGATAAACCGACCTATGACATTAATAATCATATTTCATAAATTAAGTCTCACTAAAAAAAGTCTATATTGTAGTATCAAATTCAACACATTATTCTTATTTTACTTTTTTATGAATATTTTTATATTATTCAACTTCTTTTAATAACCTAAAAAATAATGTAGATTTTACATGTGATCATGATAAATTGAAC
>Ga0123341_1000293_pt1 | contig 27724 bp, 19 predicted proteins | sample Turbeapinknodule_FD_89959 | JGI IMG/M metagenome (GOLD analysis project Ga0123341, IMG submission 89959) | Root nodule microbial communities of legume samples collected from Mexico - Turtle bean Mexico pink nodule | ecosystem: Host-associated > Plants > Roots > Nodule | place: Mexico: Nepantla...
AATCAGCATACCAAGCAGTTCTACAACAAAACAAATTACTATTTTCAACCTCTACAATTTTTAGCGGACCAACCCATTGCCACTTATAATAAGTCAATGACGATGAAAACAAAAGGCACCGAGTTACCATCCTATTTGCGCATGTTACTATAATATACGCACAACCTTTCTACCTTCTACACTCTTAAAATGTTTAATTAAATAATAATATTTTTTACTATATGTTTTGAAATAAAAATATCATATACATGTTTAATACAAAATGGATGTTCTTGTATCATCCACTAATAAATAAATATTAATATTCATAATGTTGTTTTTCTCTTTATATTCGCACTGGAGGTTGGCGTTGAGTGACGTGGTTTGCAGCATCATGGTGGTAGCGTATCGGTCACGTGGAGTTCTCTCACCCTCACATCACTACAGCTGTGGGCCCAACTCCCTTCCTCTCCCTCAAATCTCTGGAGGAAGCCATCACACCCACACGCTCCATCTTTCTCTCTCCAAAATCCCAAAGCCGAGCCAAAACAACCTTCACTAGTTCGCAACCACAACTCCGCGATAAAAAAAAGTAACTAACCTCATGGAAGAGCTCTCCGCGGGGCCTGTCGTCCCCGCCGTCGTCAAACCCGACGCTTCCAGAGCCGCCGCCGCCGACACAGGCGCCTCAGCCGCCGCATCCGGTGAAACGTTCCCGGCCTCCACGTCGGAGCCGGACAAGGACTTTCTCTGTCCGATTTGCATGCAGATCATCAAGGACGCGTTCCTCACCGCCTGCGGCCACAGCTTCTGTTACATGTGCATCATCACTCATCTCCGCAACAAGAACGATTGCCCTTGCTGCGGCCACTACCTCACCAACACCAACTTGTTCCCTAACTTTTTACTCGACAAGGTTCGCTTCCTTCTCATCCTCTTCTCTACACAATATACTTCCGTTTCGTTATGCAATGTTCGTTTTCGCTTGCGAGTTGCTCCTTTAAAATGAAGAATCGTTTAGTTATTTTTCTGTGAAGTGTGTGGCGAAGAATGCTGGTTCGAGTCTCTAGATCTTTCTGTTTGCACTTGTATTTACTAATTGCTTCTTGCAATGTTGCTTACTCAAACTTAGTAGCTTTTAGCGTGTGATTCGCTCATCATCTCCTTATGGTTCCGTTGCTTTTGCACCGAAACTTGAATTGATTTTCGCTTGTGAATTTTCTCAAACCCTGTGTTTAAGAGAAGAATCGTTAAGTTTTTAGCAGAATGTGTGTTGCGAGTGAAGCTGTTTTGAGTCTCTAGATCTTTCTTTTGGCGCTTGTAATTACTGATTGACACTTGCAATGTTGCTGACTGAAACGTCTTAGTTTTTAGCGTGTGATACGAGCGTGAATTTTATCTTCCAAATGTATTGGAAATGCAGCTTATTGTTGTTTATGTATCATATTTGTAGCTACTGAAGAAGACTTCTGCGCGTCAAATATCAAAATCTGCTTCACCTGTGGAACATTTCCGGCAGGCATTGCAAAAGGTTAGTTGTGCTTTCACTCTTTTTCTTGATTAGAATTTTTCCATTGGTGAACATGTTAATTGTGCAATAGTAAGAGGATTTTGTTGTATTGTAGGCTGTTCATCTTACCTTTTGTGTTCTGTTAAATTATGAATATAAGCCTAGAAGAATGTTTGTAGATGTTTCTATAATTGGACCATCTAATAATAATAGAGCAGATAGAAGGGGATTATATTATAACTGGAGCTAATTTTTTCTTTTTTGGTATAACCGGGAGGTATAATCGCCCTCTTACCGGGTCAGTTTATTTTTGAGGTAAAGTAGTGCCATAGTACCTTCACTCCATGTCCAAGCTGGGGATTGAACTCTAAACCTTGGTTAAGGAACCCAAGTGCCAATCTTTTGTCAGCGAGGCAACCAACCCATATATTTTTTGGATCTGAAAATGTTTCACCTTGGTCCATCATCAACTTTTGATTTGGATCCGTGGGACTATCAATAAGCTTGCAATTCACCAATCTTTTGAATTTCGAGAGCACATTTTCTTCGTGAAATGACAACACTTTCCTCTGATTCAGCCTCTTTGATACCCAAAAATATTTAAAAAAACCAAGATCATAAGTCAGAAAATGGTTGAATAAATGCTCCCTTAGTTGAGAAATCCTAATGGTATCATTTCCTGTAATAACTATATCATCAACATAGACCATTAAATAAACTCACTTCCTTAAAGTATGACAATAGAAAACTGAATGATTTGCCTCACTTCATTTCAATCCAAAAACTTGTATAGTATGACTAAATTTACCAAATCAAGCTCGGGGTTACTGCTTTAGATCATATAATGAATGGGGTACTTTACACACTAGATCAGATTTTCCCCGAGCAACAAATCCAAGAGATTGTTCCATGAAAATTTCTTCTCAAGATCATCATGAAGGAAAACATTTTTAATGTCAAGCTGGTGAAGTGGCCAGTGGCATATAGTAGCCATTGCAAGATAAAGCCTAACAATACTGATTTTGGCCCTGAAAAAGAATTATCACTGTAGTCAGGTCCATAAATTTGTGTTGGTATGTATGGAAAGGTGGCGGGGCAATGTGAGACTGGTTTGCATTAGAGTTGGAGTCAAAAAAAGCTTGAATCAATCAATAGAGGACCAAAGGTTGGAAGAGGGAGAACCTGATGAGTGGACACAGGAGCTTCCATGGAGGATGAGAAAAAATGCATGTCCCAAACAAGGGTGACATTAGCCGACATATAGTATCTTTTGGTAGTTGAAGAGTAACACTCTTATCATTTTTGAAGACGAGAATATCCCAAAAAAATACATTTAATAGCCTTTGCAGAGAGTTTGTGTAAACCTAGAGAGACATTATGAACAAAATAAGTACAACCAAATACCTTCGGAGAGACACAAAATAGGGGTTCACTTGGAAAAATAATGCAGTGAGGAATTTGATTTGCAAGAGAGGAAGAAGACATTCTATTTATTAAAAGCCAAACAATGAGAATGACCTTTCCCCAATGATGTATAGGAGCATTTGTATTCAATATTAAAGAGCGTGCAATTTCAATGAGATGTCTGTTTAGGTAATAAAGTCCTCGTGATTCATATCCTTTGCTAGTTAGACGATTCATACTATGTTCCTATATGAAAGGAATCAACACCAAAGGTTATAGAACAATTTGAAGTGTGAGTTAATTGGCTTATAGAGACTAAATTATAAGGATAATGTAGAATGTACAAGATAGACTTTAAATTTAAAGGAGACAGAGGAACCTGACCAATTCATTGAGATGCAACTTTTGGATCCATTAGCTACAATAACAGTGTGGGATTTTTTTGGAGAAGAGATAAATGAGAATGAAAAGCTATTATTAGAAATATGAGCAAAGACACCTGAGTTAGGTACCACCCATGGAACTTGACCTTCCACAGATTGAGAAGTACAGGCTGTAGAAACACTTGGTGCCGAAGAAGATTGACCTTGATGGTTAAACTTTTCAGATTTAAGTCTCAAATAATCTTGGTACTCTTCATCAAAAAAGTTGGATTCCCCTTTTCCAATTTAAACATGCTAGGTGCCTTATCTGGAAAACCATGCAAGGAGTAGCAACTCTCTTGGTTATGACCCATTCTTTTGCAGTATTTACTTCGAGGTCGGCCCCTTCGACTACCATGTCCTCCTTCATTGCTACAATCTCCTCCTTTTCCCTGTGGTGCTATCACTGTTGATGTTTAAATAACTTCAACTGAATTTTCATTTGTTAACAAGGTAGGCACCCAAAGAAGTTTAGTGACTGCTGTCCATCGAAGTAATCTGATCAATAGCTAGAATTTGGTCATATGCATGATCAAAATATGAGCTTAGACTGCTAAGAATCAGGACCATGTATAACTTATCAAGATTTTTGTTGATATCCTTCAATGAATTAGCCATGAGAAATCTCGATAATTCTTCTATTGCAGCTCGAGCCTTTGCTACATGTGAGATCATATCATGATGTGAGAGAGGCTACTATTGAGTTGCATCAGAGAGACGTTGAATATCATTAACAAAAATGTCGTGCATCTTTTTCCAAGAAGAACATGTCTTACAGAATATGAGAATTTCTAAGATATCCTGTTTAACTGACTGCCATAAAGCAACACATAACTGGAAGTTCATTATTTACCATTGAGATTTTTCTTCATTCGAAACAACACATACTTCCTTTTCCAAATGGTCATGATATCCTTGACCAAGGAACCATAACTCTATGAACGTGGACTAAGATATATAGTTTTCCCAGTTGAGCTTTTTGTGGTCATAGTAGGCGTAGTAGAAAAAGTGGAGGCCATTCTAGATGCAATGACCCACAAACATATTTGAGGAAAGAGAGAGAGAAGTTGGAGGGGAAGAAACCCTAGATATGAGGGGAGAGAGCTGCATGCAAAGAACTGAGAGAACAAGGTAGAAATCTGCCTAGAAGATGGTGACGAGATGGATGACATTGGTTTGGTGTGTTCTGGCATCGGAAAGATGACTCATAGGACACATATGCTTGGTTAGGATCTGGCCACCATTGAGGTTGGGTCATGCTCTTCGAGGCATACCTAACCTTGACTTTGCCGGACAAAACGACAATATTTGACTACCAGAGACAGTGAACAAAGTTGGTCCAGCGACAGGACTCTTGATACTGACTGAGTATGTATTCTCAGCTGATGTACATGTATATATATAAAAACACGAGTACAAGTACATCTCAAAGATGAAGGTTACAACCTATGTTCCTTAACCTATAGCTAGGTACTCCCAGAAACAGCTTTATGTTACCTGTACAATACTATACCAGTCATAGTTTTAACAATGCTAACAACGTTTGGTCTGAAGTTGGTTTCTAACATTCTTTATGCTATGCAATTGTTGTATTTTTATTGTGTATGTCACTAGATTAGATCAAGAAATGAAATATTGGTTTTAACTCATGCCAGTTTATTGCCTAATATATTTTAGGAACAGGTTTTAATTAAGTTGTGGAACTAGTTTATATTGAAGATCTTTCTATGGAGTTATATTTTGCTGTTTCACACAAAACTGTGGATATTGTTGATGCTTTATTTGGTTTGTGATTTTTTTTTATGTTTTGAATACAGGGTTGTGATGTGACAATTAAAGAGCTAGACACCCTTTTGTCTCTTCTTGCTGATAAGAAAAGAAAAATGGAGCAAGAAGAAGCTGAGAGAAATATGCAAATACTGTTAGACTTCCTGCATTGCTTACGGAAGCAAAAAGTTGATGAGTTGAAGGAGGTGTGCTGGTTGCAATCTCTCTCTACCCTAAATTATTGCTTAGTTGCTAATATTTTCCAGTTTTATTTCTTCGGTTGCAGTAGTTGGCCTTTATTTTACCACAGATTTCTGTTACATTTATCTCTATTTATTGAAACAATTGGTGTTTAAAATTTTCATTTTTAGGTTCAAACTGATCTCCAATTTATAAAGGAGGACATTAATTCTGTAGAGAAACATAGAATGGACTTGTATCGAGCACGGGACAGGTACTCCTTAAAATTGCGAATGCTTGATGATTCGGGTGGAAGAAAATCATGGCATTCATCACTGGACAAGAGCAGCAGTGGCATTATATCCAGTCCTCTAAATCTTCGAGGAGGGTTGTCCTCAGGGAGCCATACTAAGAAAAATGATGGAAAGTCCCAAATTAACTCTCACGGGCTTGGAGTTCAGAGAAGGGATGCCGTAACTGGATCAGATTCACAGCTTATAAATCAATCGGGTCTTGCCCTAGTTAGAAAAAAGAGGGTCCATACACAGGTTTTCTTGGTTTAATATTCCATGCCTAAAATTTTACATTTCTATGTGAATTGATTTCTGATATTTTATTAAAAGCTTTTTTCCTTAGAATAAGTTTGGTTTCATGATGGGTAAAAGCAATTGTAATTTGGGAAAAATATTTAAAAATCTTAACTTGGAATTTAATTTTTTTTTTGTAAATTTGGGGAATCCTTTATTCCAGAAGTAGTTCTGCACTTTTTTATAAACCTATCCCTTTCAAATGTACAAACAATAATGTCGGAATTTTACTGCTTAATCAACAAATGTTGTGCTATGACTCTTCATCTTTTTTTTTTTTATATTTAAGTTATGGTCATTTATGTTGCCACAAGCTTCAGAATTAATATGGCTATAGCACATATTAGGGGAGACTTAGGCTTAGCTGCCAAGCTGTTTGGTTCTACAGAACATAAAAGCACAGCTACAAATTTAGGATGCACGAAGGTTAAAATTAGTCGGTAGAAAATCTTGTTTTTTTTTTCTAATTTTTAAAAGCTGTATGTTAGGTAGATATTGACTAGGGATTGCTTGTGGGCAAAAAGATGGTTTGCAAATATGAATATGGAGCTCCTGTGAACTATGTGTGTGGACAACAAAGGCAAGGAAAAATAAGAAATGATATAAGTTCTGTAAGTAGTGTTTATTGAGGAGTTCAGCAAGGAAACAGATTTAAATGATACTTATAATGTTTAAAGAAAAATAAAACTGATGATAATAAGATATAGACCTAGGAATCATGCTTTAAGATTCAACTGTATCATGATTGTGCCACATTGACGCAAGCTAAATGTTTGATGAAATTCTCATTGATCTAAAGACGCTACATTTATGTAAGTAGCGTGTTTAGTGCATTAAACACATTATCTCTAATTCAATACCCTTGTAGGTTTAGTTTCTGAGACCATAATTAGAATTAACTGGTTAAGACAGGCCCAAATATAAAAATATGATGATAAAATTTCTCCAGATACAAATTTATAGTCAATCCCAATTAGAATGAATGTCTCATCACTTATAGAAACTACTGAATCCCTTTAAAAACTTAGCCAGCTTAGCAGAGTAGTTTCTTTATTATTGTCTTGTAACTTAAGTCATGAATTTTGTTAAGAATTTTAGCATATTCCTTTTTTTGTTTTTTTATAACTGAATTTGCAACTATGAACTTGTTTATTTTTCCTGAATCCTTTTTGATTCCCTTCCTTTGCTCTAGTTTAATGACCTACAAGAGTGTTACCTACAAAAGCGAAGACATGCTACTGATAAGCCCCATAGCCAACAAGAAAGGGATATGAATCTCATAAGTCGAGAAGGTTATACTGCTGGTCTTGAAGATTTTCAGTCAGTCTTGACAACTTTCACACGTTACAGGTATAGTTATCAGTCGTTTCAAATATCCAATTTTTAGGATTTGAGGGTCAAAGGGTATTTTGCATTGAGAGTGAATGGGAGTCAAATTAGTTAGGAATGGTTAAGACTGCTGTTAGATCATTAGAGGAGGTTCAATTATATGGCCTTGATTTTGTAGCCAGGCACTTCTTTGTGATGAAGAAAGGAGTCATGTAGAAAATTATATTTTGTATTAAGGAAGGTCTCCTTGCTCTTTTCAGTTCCGGTTAATAAATAAATTGTTCTTTCATTTTTACTTTTTCGATGGGGTTCTTAACAAAGATGTTGGAGTTAATGTCAATTACTATTATATTTAGTTAGCCATATACAGTTATCTCTAACCTTTTTGCATCATTTGAAACAGTCGATTGAGAGTCATTGCAGAACTAAGGCATGGGGATATATTTCATTCAGCAAATATAGTGTCAAGGTGAATTTTGAAATTGCTTATCAAACACTTGGTATTCATCGCTTGCCTTTTGGTGTTTTTATTTGTGCTGCCTTAAAAAGGCTAATCAATGTTTTTGTTCAGTTCCAACCTGTCAATTATTGCGTTGAGATTGCCGTAACTCATAAAGCCATGCTATGGGTAAACTATAATTGTATTTTTAATTTAATCAGTAATATTTGGCGTTGTAATATTGTAATAATGTGTGTCATCAGATATACGAGAGCGTTTTGTCAGGATGGGATTCTATTTCTCTTTCTTTTTAATATTTGATTGGATGCAAATGAATTTATCCTATATTTGTAATGGACTGATTATCATCAATAGTTAATCTTATTTATCATCAGTGCCCCATTCACTGATTTAACTTCAATGTTCCATTTAGTAGGGAGGAAAAAAATAGTGAGAGTGGAAAATAAAAGAAAAGAAGAGAAATAGATAAGAGTTGAGTGGAAAGAGAAACTGTTTGACTGGAAAGAAATGAGGAAAAGAGATTATTTTATATATTACCATTAACATTATTTTTACTTCAATAGTTCAGTGGGTGGTAAAAGTTCGGGTGATAAAATGGTGTCAGTGATGAGATTATTGACATATTGGATGAGATAGGAGAAGAAAAAGGTGTGGAAGCAGGTTGAACAGGTTTAAAGTGTTCAAAATAGGAAACCTGTTTTCATTTAAAATAACACCTCTAGAAATGTAAAGTCGGTTAAAGGGAGATAAGATTTTGTAACACTTGTGAGATGCTGAGTATCCAAGGAAGAGACATTCTTGAGATTGAAAGTCAAATTTGTGTGCATTATATGGTCTAGGAAAAAGGGAAGCAAGTGCATCCAAAAGTCCTGAGAAATGCATAGTCAGGTGCTGTCTTGAAAAGAAGAGTATATGGTGCAACGAGTTAACAATAGTAGAGGGTAAGTGATTTATAAGGTAAACTACTGTAAGAAAGGCATGGTCTCAGTATGTCGAGGGGAGAGAGGCTAGGCTGGAAAGAGTAAGACCATTTCCGCAATATGGCGACACTTTCTTTTAACCATAGCATTATGATGAAGAGTACGAGGATATATTATTCTATGATTAATTCCAATAGAAGTGAGATAATCATGAAAATGGTGTAATTCACCATCCCTACCCATTTGCACAACTTTAACTTTAGTATTAAACTAAAGTTTAACCATGGATTGAAACTATTGAAAACAGACAAGGCATCTGACTTGCGTTTTAAAAGAAAAATCCAAGTAAATCTTTAGTAAGTATTACGAAGTGGACTTTAAGCCTAACTCAACCCCATAAAACCGGCTCATGGAGTGAGGTTTGCACCCACTTATACACAAGTGAAATTATAATAAGAAAAATCATCAGTGGATGAAATGTAGAAGGGAATTATAAGAGATGAGAGAATGATGCGAAGACCTATATATAAAAACTAGAGAATAGCCTTTGAGAAGAGTTAGTTGTAACTGACTACACCATTTAATAAACAGAACAACAAATTAATAGGTACACTTAACAGAAAAATACAAAGAGAAATATCTCGAACAACTAATAGAAAAATGAATTATCTCTAACAAATAGCAATGGTAACTCAAGGTGTATGTAAAAAAGATCCACCTTGGCTTGAATTCTTTAAACTATTGTAATGCCAACTAAGTCTAAACAATATTTAAACTTTACTCATGGAAGAACTTTTGTCATTATGTCTGTTGGATTATCAAAAGTAGCAATCTTTTCTACCAATACATCACGAATAAAATATGTTTTGTCATTTATATGTTTCATCCTCTCATGATAGATTTAGTTCTTGGTCAAGTGAATTGTGCTCTAACTATCGCAAACATTGCAATATAAATCACCAATAAGATGTTTGAGCCATAAAGCTTCTTTCATCTTTTTTGTAGCTGCCATATAGTTTGCCTCAGTACTAGGCAATAGTGGATTGTAAATGTGTTTGCTAACTGATAACACTACCTCCAAGCAAGGTTGTCAAACTCCCGAGTCTACGTAGACTCGTGGGAGCTTCGTAGACTCGACTCGTAGGTTCGACTCGTAGACTCGTAAGAGTCTACTTTCAACTTGTAACCCGCGACCACCGCAACTTGCGACCACCTGCAACCTGCGACTTGCGACCACCTGCAACTCGCAACCACCGCACGAACCACCTGCAACCCGCACGCTCCGCTCGATCGACCGTCGCACTCCACAGAAGAAGACGCAAATGCTAACGAAAATGAAATGCGAAACCCTAAGGTCAGTTGGTTTCATTTAATTTCCCCATTTAGAACGACATCATTTTGGGTGAAAAAAAACCTAGTTGGACTCGCCAACTCGGACTAGAGTTGCGAGTCCACTCCGATTTCACCGAGTCTGTGCCGAGTCTACCGAGTTTACCCAAAAAAACAAGTCTACTACCGAGGTAACTCGGTAAGGCCAAGTGGACACGTAAACTCGGACGAGGCAACGAGTTGACTCGCGAGTTTGATAACCATGCCTCCAAGTGTGAAACTACGACTAGTCATGGACCTTCTACGATCAAGATCGTTTGTGTCACTACTAGGTTTGTTGACAATGTGCATAGTTTTAGTTACAAAATCTAATGATATGAGTAATTGCTTTGTTTGTTCCTCTTCTAAACACTAGACCTATTTCAACTGAACCCTTCAAGTATGTGAGAATCCACTTCACAACTTGCTAGTGAGCCTTCTTTGAACTAGCTATATAACGACTAACAATACTCATTGCATGTGCAATATTTGGTCTATTACAAACCATGACATGCATCAAACTTCCAATTTCACAAGTATAGGGCATCCAAGACATAAAATCTTCCTCCACTTTGTTTGTGGTGACATGTTTTTCATAACTTCAAATGTGCAGCAAAAGAGTGTACTAATCACTTTTAAGATAAATACAATCTTTAAGCTTTATGATCTCCTACAATCTCCATACCATGGATTCTTTTTGGCGGACCCAAATCCTTCATCTCAAATTCACCACTTAATTTTTGGCTTCATTTATTGATCTCAACTGGGTACTTACATGTGATCAGCATATCATCAACATAAAGAAGCAAGCAAGTATGTTAGGAAATTTCTTATAATAAATGCAACTTTCATACTCACTTCTTGTATGCCAGCCCAATATCAATCATAAATGAACCAAATCACTTATGCATTGCCTATGCATTTGATTCAACTAATATAAAACTTCTTCAACAAACACACATGGTCTTATTTTGTTTGTTGCATGTAAATCCTTTTCACCGCATCACCATAGAGAAAGACAATCTTCATATCTAGTTTAAGTTAAAGTTATGCTATCAGAAAGTAAGCACTCTAAACCAATACCTTTCTTTGTGTAAAGCCAAAATATAAGACTTGCTTTGAACCTTATTCCATCTTTTTTCTCAAGTATACACTTGCAATCCATAATCTTTTGAGCAACGGGTTTCTCAACAAGTTACCAATTTTGATTCTTGTGAGAAGTTCAAGCTCTTTCATGGCACCAATCCATTGTGATGCTTCATAACAGTTAATTGTCTCATGGAATAAATTAGGCTCCTTTTCATGAAAGCTTTCAGCCATTTTGAGTGCAAAAGTAACAAGTTTACTCAGTTGGCATTACAATAGTTTAAACAAGCCAAGGTGGAGATTTGTTATGTAAGGCTCGAATTACCATTATTAGCTAATGAATAAAAGGCACTTCTCATGAATGTTTACAAACAAGGGTAGTCTGATACCAATAATTCCTTAGCATGTATAGTAATATAAATATGTGCATTTGATTGTACGAATTCAATAGAAAAAGAGAGAAGGCCTAAGGATTCTAATCCTTTAAAGTATACTTGTTAGAGATTATTTCATATAGAATTCTTCTGTGGTTGTATTATTTTCTTGCAATAGAGATTCTTTTCTTTGTCAGCTATGTTTTGTATAGTTAAATTTCTACTTCAATGATAATCTGTCACAAAAGTAGGTTTATTGAACATGTTAGAAATACTGTAGGAGGCTATTCGGAGTTTGAGCTTCCAGTATTTTTTTCTTCCGATATCTCTCTTCTATCTTAATTTGACGACAGCCTTGTTTCTGTGTAGGTGCACCTCTTTGTAATTAGGATAGTTTCTTGCTCTTAATTTCCTTATCTAACCAACAAGAAGCCATGCCACCTAAGTTTTCGACCTTTACCCTGCAAAATCCTTTGATAATCAGTACACCAATATCCCTCCTACAACTTGCTAATTTACTGGAAATTATTCCTTTAATGAACCATGGTGTCTGCCTGTCTGGATACGAGTGTTACTGGAACAGTTAAAGCAATGGCTTTTAATAAATTTTTATTCTCATTATTGTTATGTTCTTAGATTGGACTTTTCAGATGTAGTTATCATAGGCATTTGTTCAAGACTTTTGACGATAAGTAAGGCCCTTGTTATCATATTGATTATCAAATTTTAGGTCTTGAACTGCTGGGTACCATGCATGACAGTGTTACAAGTGGGTCATGCTGGTACTAAACTTGCTCTTCATACCTGTTCTCATTTTATGCTGGAGATAGTTCATGTTGAGATAATAATACCAGGCAATGTAACAGACAAGTAGGGCTTTATATTGTTATTTTAGATGTATGAAGTTAGACAGAATAAACTGTATCAATGAATAAAGTGGTCATATTACATTTTCTCATATATTTGAGTACTCCAATTGTCTTATTAATACTATATTTTCTGAATGCATGGATTTAACATGTATGTTGCAGCATAGAGTTTGACCGTGATGATGATTTGTTTGCTACTGCTGGAGTTTCTAGGCGCATTAAAGTTTTTGATTTTTCTGCTGTAAGATGGATGCCCTTTTTACTTGAATTTTAATATAGTTTTTTATTTATTCTCTTTTGATTTTTAATGTTAACACTTTTGTAAAATGTGTTTTTATAGATTTTGTTAATTAATGTTTCATCTATTCTTAGATGGTAGTGGGGGTCCCTTCACTGTTTACTTGGAGTAAAACATATTCCTCTTATGAATTATGATTATGAAAGTTTCACTGATATTATTACATTAATACCAATTTGACCAATTTGTCTTTTATTCATCTACAAAACCTGGAAAAGCTTTATTCTCCTCTTGATATTTCACAGAACATATTAGTAACCCTTCATGGGACCTATGAAGTTTATTATAAAATTGGAAAGAATTAAAGAATTTCACATACTATATTTAAAGTAGAAGCATCTCCTTAGATATTTGGAATTGTTTGATTTACTTTTTGGTTAAATATGTGTTGTATTATAACTAAGTGCACCTATGCAACCAAAGTGAGAAACTTTCTGCATTATGTATAATATGATGCTTGAGGGGTTGTGTATTTAAACAAAGCATAAGGCACGCTTTCTGGAGGATTTTTAAACTTGGTGTAAGGGTTCACCCTTGAAATATTTCTTAAGCAAATGGTAATAGATTATGAATGCAAAATAACCATTCCCTATGATATTGCTTTCTAGGTTGTGAATGAACCCACAGATGCTCATTGTCCAGTTGTGGAGATGTCTACACGTTCAAAACTTAGTTGCTTGAGTTGGAATAAATATGCTAAGAACCAAATAGCTAGCAGTGATTATGAAGGAATTGTGACTGTTTGGGATGTAACCACTCGGAAGGTAATTGTTGAATTCAAATGTCATTTTGTTCTTGTATCAGCTGTTTTGTTGTGTTAATTCGTTAATGTTGTTTTGATTGTCATATGCTCGTTTAAATGTTGTACAGATTATTTACTCATGGCTATTATTTTTCCTGTTGCAGAGTTTAATGGAATATGAAGAGCATGAAAAGCGAGCATGGAGTGTTGATTTTTCAAGAACAGATCCCTCTATGCTTGTATCTGGTAGCGATGACTGCAAGGTATTCTGAACATTGATTTGGTAGTTTTGATGGTTATTTCCCTGGATTGCTTCTGTAATGTCAAATATTTTTGTAATAGACATACTTAAAATATGTTGTGACATATTAATGTATTAGATAAACTTCTCCTTTTACAGATTCTAAAAGTTTGCTCACTTTTTTACACTTTGCTTACTCAAATTCAAATTGTATTGGCATGGTATCTGTTGTATGATTGAAAGTGATTCAATAGTAAATAGAGACTGAAATCAGATACCATGGTATCTGTTTTAATGTGTCTTTTCTTCAAGCAGGTCAAAGTTTGGTGCACAAATCAGGAAGCTAGTGTTCTAAATATAGACATGAAAGCAAACATATGTTGTGTCAAGTACAATCCTGGATCTGGCAATTATATTGCAGTATGTACCTTTCATTCAGTTAAAAACATAAAAGAAAGTATCTGGATTTAGTTCATTTTAGATTTGATCCTATCCATACTATCTTGTATCTATTATTCTGCTGTGAACTTGTGATGTTTGGCATTTCAAAGCAATACTCCTTGTACTTTATTATAATTAATGATATTTCTGTCATAATTGCTTAACTTAGTTAAATAGGTTAACTTATGTATTGTATTACATATTTGACCTATATGTAGGTTGATCATTACTTTTTTGTATATCTTTAATGGAAGGGTTCCTATAAATGAATGAATTAGCTAAGAGATGAAACAGTCTCTCTTAACCATTTTTCCATATTTCTCTCTCAAATTGGTATTAGAGCTGGATTATCCCTGTTTTTTCTATCATTGTACCATGACTCCATCATTGTCTGCCACCAGGTAGTGCCATCATTTCTTTTTGACAAATATCTTTTTTGTGCTCATCTTGTTGAGTGTCACAAAACCCTATATCCACTACCTTCTGCCGCTAGCCACCAAAGTTTTCTCCGACAAGCACCAGATCTAGAGCTCCTCTTTGAACAATGGAGAACCCGGGCAATCTAGGAGGCAGATTCCTCCCGTCATCTAGCTTCTTTGTGTGGCTAACCTAGGCACATGCTGTCCATTTGTTGCCTTGCACTCACTGGAATGATGTCGCCCCACCAGTAGTGCTACATTGAACTCTTTAATTCCCTATACCAACCTATTTTTCTTCCTTTGGAGTTCAGGCTCTCTTGGATACCATAAGGGTTTCCCTTTTTGCCCTTACATTCCTTGTTTCTGATCTGAAATGGCCTTTGGAATTGCCCACTCCTATTTTGGGTCACCAACCATTACTTTAGAAAAGTTTAATGATAAAAATTACCTATCTTGGTTTGCATCTGTTGAACTTAGGTTTCTTAGCCGATGTTACCATCATTTGGAAGAAGATGATAGTAAAATATCATTATAAAAAGTGGAATAGTAAAAGAAAACTGATTTTCAGCTTTGTGCTTTGTTGTGGCAATCTGTAGAATCCAATATATTGGGAACTCTTAGCATTCAAAAGTTGTAACTCCTTTTGGAAGAAGGCTAAACATATTTTTGCAAATGATATTCAACTTCTTTATGACTCAAACTATCATCTCAAACAAATAGATGATGGCATGACTTCTTCTATTGTTGAATCTAGTTATCTGCTAAGGAATTGAAGATTTTTTAGAAGTTGATTCTTTGAAAGAGATCAAGAAGTTGGATAAGTTCTATATGGTTATGATCCTTCGTTCCATGCACTCAAGTTTTGATCATGTTTAGGATCAAATTCTGATTGATCAAAAAATTTCATAAGTGGAAAGCCTAAAACAATGTTATCAAATGTGTTTTTCCAAGATACTTTCGTCTCCATAGAAACTAAAAGGTTCATGTCTACCAATGTCACATTGTTTGAAGAGACTTCTTTCTTTCCTTCTTCACTCCAAGATGCTAGTTTTGTGCAATGAGACTTACTTGTCCCGTTCATTGATTCATTGAATTTCCCCCCTTATGCCAGACGAAATCAAATCACTTTTTAATGTTCCCCTCCTTCAATTCTACGTGAACCATCATCACCTCCTTGATCAGTTATCAACGCATAATACATGAGATTGGTCCAATGTTTCTTGGTGAATCCTCTTCTTCAAGTCCTTCACCACTCTCTACCCATACCACAAATCTAGATAATGAATATCTTGATTGACTCAACTCTTTGAAAAGGTACTCAATATACCTAAAATCCTTATTCTATTTATAATTTTATAAGCTATCATCAACTATCTCCTTCATCTAATTTGGAAAGAATTGGTTATATTTTTCATATGATCTCATCTCCTGTTATGAATAGACTAATTATCTTTCTATGTCTTCTATTATTATCCCCAAAATGTACACACCATTTGATCAACGTGGATGGTGACAAGCTATGATTGTAGACATGGGAGCTTGTTCCTTTTCCACTTGGAAAGAAGATAGTTAGATGGAAGAGGGTTTATTCTATTAAAGTTGGCCCAAGTGATCAAATGGACCCCTTTAAAGCCAGATTGGATGCCAAAGGATACACATATATGGTCAAACTCTTCTTTGTGGTCACTATTTTCCATTGGCCTCTTCATCAACTGAATATAAAAAATGTTTTTTTTCATGGAGATCTAGAGGAGGAAATCTACGCGGAGCAATTTCTTGGGTTTGTTGCTTAGGAGGAGTGCGGGTTAGTTTGTAAATTGTGGTGATCTCTCCATGGGAGCTTGTTCTTTTTCCACTTGGAAAGAAGATAGTTAGATGGAAGAGGGTTTATTCTATTAAAGTTGGTCCAAGTGGACCCCCTTAAAGCCAGATTGGACGCCAAAGGATACACACATATATATGGTCAAACTCTTCTTTGTGGTCACTATTTTCCATTGGCCTCTTCATCAACTGAATATCAAAAATGTTTTTTTTTTCATGGAGATCTATAGGAGGAAATCTACGCGGAGCAATTTCTTGGGTTTGTTGCTTAGGAGGAGTGCGGGTTAGTTTGCAATTTGTGGTGATCTCTCCATGGTCTTCATTAATTTCCACATGCTTGGTTTGGAAAATTCATTCACTTTGTACAATTTTTTGGTGAAACATAGTGAAACTAATCATTCAATGTTTTATATCATACTTCTTGATGAGTGTCTATATGTGTGTTTTAAGTTAGGATCTATCAAACATGACTTCACTCAACTATGAACCATTGAAACTCAAATACATTATGCTAACATGACATTTAATCAGTTAAAATTGTATTATAACTTGTTTGAATCGGTTAAAGTGTAGAAGCAAGTGAATCCATGCATTAGAAATCAAGAACAACCAATTCATTATAAAGAAATGATTAATAATCCTTGAAATGAGATTGGATTGGTTTAACCATGGACATATGATGTAAGAACAAGTAAAACAAAACAAGAGTCAACAAACTACAAAAGATGAAAGAGAATAGGAATGAAGAAACACAACAATTTCTAAGAGAAAGATAAGTTCACAAGGAAAATCACCACTTAAATTTGGAAAACTCAATATAAGATTCGTGAAATGCGGAACATACCTAAAAAAGAACTCACAATGCTTGAGATAATTTTTAGCAACTTTCTAATTCAAAGTATGGGTTATCTTACAAATGGATGGATACATGCTTATATAGGCTAACTAGAGAATAGGAAGAGTTTAGGACCTGTTTGGTTGGTGCACACACCTTTCCAAACTGGGCCCTTGCATGAAATATGAAGATTCTAGGACTCGTTTGGTTGTTGCACATACTTTGTCAACCAAGGCCATTGTTTTTGAAAGCTAACCTTGTGTCGAAACTAAGTGCCTGAAATTCTACTTGAAAGAAAGAAAACATATTTTGTACATTTTTATTTACAAGAAAACTAGAGGAAATATAAGAGAAATATTTTGATATTTTCTTCTGATATCTTTTGCATTCCTTTTGTGAATCTCCCTCGTCTTAATATGGAATTTTGAGTTTAACTTCTTCATTTCTCCTTTCTTGAGCTCTTGTTGTAACTCCATCTTCTTGTAACATAGATCTTCCAATTTGGGATCATATCACTTCTCATGAGAAATGTGTGTCAAATAATGATGCCACAAATTTCTCAGCTAAAGAAATATTTATGCAATCATTTTAGATCAAAGATATTGGAGGTCTTAAATACTTTATGGGCATTGAAGTGGCTCAATCAAAAGAAAGTATCCTAATTTCTAAAAAAAAACCTTCAATACCCTAAAATAAATAGGTATGATTGACTGCAAACCTATGGATCCTAATCAGAAATTAATGACAAAACTAAGAGAGCTCTTCTTATCGCCAAAAAGATACAAAAGACTTGTTGAGAAATTTATTTATCTCACTATTATTAGACTTTACTTGTTGGAGTGGCTAGTCACTTTGCACAGGCTCCTTGTCTTGACTACTGAAGTGTTGTGATTCACATCCTCATATACATAAAAGGACTCTAAGACAAGGAATGATATATAAAGATAAGGAAAATACTATTGTGAGCTTGATTGAACAAGATCTCTTATCCACTATTGGATATTGCATTTTTATTGGAGGCAACATTGTTTCTAGGAAAAGTAAGAAACAAAATATGGTTGCTTGATCTAATGCTGAAGTTGAGTACAGGAGGATGACATCACTCACTTGTGAACTTGTGTGGATAAAACAATTCCTTCAAGAACTGTAATCTAATGAAATTTGACAAATGAGCATGTACTATTATAAGCAAATAACTATTCACATTGCATCTAGTCCTATAATTCATAAGAGAACTAAACACAGATTGATTGGTATTTTATTCGAGAAAAGTTGTTGTCCAATAAAATTTGCACGAAATTTGTTAGTCCAATGATCAACTTGCAGATACTTTGACTAAGTTCGTGGGAGAACCTCAAATTTAATTTATAGGTTTGAAGCTTATGTACAATCAACTTGCTCCCAGCTTGAGGGGAATGTTAAAATTGTTTTAGTTGAATAAGTTAAATTATGTAGTGTACATATCTGATTTTTGTGTAGATTGATAATTACTTTTTCTAAATATCTTTGATGTATGGTTTCTGTAAAGATTGATCATTATTTTTCTGTATGTCTTTGATCTCTCTCTCTTGTGTTTTTCTCCCCACAATTCTCTCAAAATATTTCCTCTTTAAACAATTCCTTTGTAGTAGTTTGTGCTCATTCTACATAATAGATAATTTGAATTGTGATATCTTTTGTTTGTCTGCCCATAATGTATTCGGCTTGTAGAAACATTAGACTTAGGGCTGCTTGTATAAGTACTGGTTTTAAATATCATATTAATAATTAATAATAAATATGTATCAACATCAGAGTTATAAGTTTTTAAATGAGTGTAATTGCCCGCAGTTATCAGATTTCAATGATTCACTTGAACTTGCGCCCTTTTTTGCAATATGTTAATGATTAATTATCTTTACTTATTTGTTTTAATTTTGATATATCTAATACAGGATATTCTTTATATATTTTTGCAGGTTGGATCAGCAGATCATCACATCCATTATTATGATCTGAGAAATATTAGTCGTCCAGTCCATGTTTTCAGTGGGCACAGGAAGGCTGTTTCATATGTGAAATTCTTGTCTAATTATGAACTTGCTTCTGCGTCGACAGATAGTACACTACGATTATGGGATGTGAAGGAAAACTTACCTGTGAGTAATTTGAACAAAAGGGTTTGATTGATTCTTACCAAATTTATGCTTCATTTTAAATTAAATTTATGGATCATGTTGACTTTTGTTACTTAATTTAACTACAGTCATCAATCTGTCTCTAGAAGTTATGTCATACCAAAAATTTCAGCTGAAAAAAAGTATTGTCAATTCTCTAGTTTTTCATTGCACCAATATCATATTTATTTATGGTTCACTTTTATGTACTGTTGGAAGATTTCCGATTAGAAATTATAACATTTCACAGTAAATAAGTGAGTGGTTGCAAACTTCATCTTATAAGTCATTTGTATAAAGTTGAGTTAGGCTTAAAGTCACTTCTTAATATCTTCATAATATGAACCAATATCATTGCACTAATATCATACTCATTGAGTAAATTTATATATATTTTTTTTCATTTTCACTCAAACATGTGCAGGTTCGTACTTTTAAAGGCCACGCAAATGAGAAAAACTTTGTTGGTCTTACCGTTAGCAGTGAATACATTGCATGTGGGAGTGAAACGAACGAAGTTTTTGTCTACCACAAGGTTTGTGGTGTTAAATTGTGTCTTTTTTATTGTACATTTACCTTTCACACGTAACTGAGGATTCAATGGGGCTTTGCAGGAAATCTCAAAACCTTTGACATGGCATAGATTTGGGTCCCCTGATATGGATGACACGGAAGATGAGGCTGGATCATATTTTATCAGCGCGGTATGTTGGAAGAGTGATCGGCCCACTATTCTAACTGCCAACAGTCAAGGCACCATTAAAGTGCTGGTGCTTGCAGCTTGATCATGAGCAAAATGAATAGAATGTGGAATTGGTATTATTTTTTCCCATGCTATGATTGTATCATTTGTTAATTGTACATAATATTCAAATGTATATGGCACACTATAAGATCTTGATGAATGTTGTGGACTTGAACCTGTATTGATAAACCAATTGAGGGACCGAACTTTAATGTTTACCAATTGAGGACCTCAAATGTATTAAAATTTTGTATTAATAAATTCCCAGAAGACAAAAATATTAAATCTAACATGTGATAGTAAATATTATAGCAGAGCGCATTGTGTACATAATTTAATTTTCAAATTCATAATAGTTATTATTAGAGTAATATGTCTTCAATTTTTAAATTCATAATAACTATTATTACTTATTAATATTGTGCTAAAGTTGAGGTCCTCAATTGAGTGAACTTTAACAAATAAATTTTTACCTTAAAGTCGTCCTTAATTGGTTGTCACATGAGGTCCTTGAAGAATAACACTTATTGAAGTTAAATTGTCATTTCCCAGGAAGCACATGGCCAATGTTAAATGTCTTATTTTATTGTTTCAACTTTTGGCTGGATTTTATATCGTTTTAAGATTGAAAATGTTTTCTTTTAGTAAATTTTTTATCATTGGTTGTTCTGGGAAAAGAATTACACATAGTGTTACTGCAATGCTGCTAGATTGTCATCATATTATTGCTAATTTGAGAGGAGATAAGGACCAGTTGTTCATAGAATGATGCATATTTTATATTTCATAGTTTTCATCATCTGATTATAGGCATGCCAAAAGCACTTTTCCAAATATAAAATTGTATTGAGGACAAGTATGGGCATGCATTTATCTCTGCATATTTACTTGTGATCATAAATGATGACTAAAAGTAGGGGTGTGACGCATCAAACACACTTAACTTAACTTTTTTTCTCTTTTAATTTTCGTCTCCTCCTCAAGATTTTCAATTGGCACTGTTCCTACTCTTTCCACTGCATTCCAGAGTTCATTAGCTGAAATTTTGAGTGATGCATTTGGTACACATTTCCTATCTTATTTCGTTTATTTTTTCTATTTAATTTCAAGTCCCCCATAGTTTTTTTTTGTTAGCAGTTAGAAACAGATATTAGAAACAGATATGATTACTTCTTTATAAGTTCAAATGTTTTTCATTACAAAAGTAGTAGGGTTTATTTCATGCATTGTCTATAATCCTACCGAGGAACAGAATTCCCTTTTCAAACAATTTGGACTGGCTGAACGAAAAGAAAAGGTTCAAAATAATCAGTGAACATTCTGATTTTATTGCTTCAAATGTTCACCTGACCTTGATTAATAACAAAATCACAGGACCTGTAATGCTAAAATTACTTTATGAGATTTTAAAAGATTTTGGTCTCATATATCAGTATGTTGAAACACTAAAAGTCACATAAAACAAAATTATAGAGGACATTTACAATTATAAAATAAACTCTCTGACTTTTTTTCTTCTTAAAATGTATATTGAATAATGTATATTATTCAACTAATTGCTAGAAATCTCATGTGCGGGATTAACTTTCTATTTAAACAATTCTTAAGGTTGTATATTTGATTGCTACTCGTATACATCAATTAATATAAATATCTGTCTGTATTAACGTTCTATTTAAACAATTCTTAAGGTTGTGCATACATCAGTTAATATAAATATCTGTCTTGTGCAACAACGTGTAAATATCTTGTCTTGTGCAACAACGTGCGAGATTAACTACATTTATAAAATTTTGGACAAATTATTCTTCAATTTCTGAGTAAAAATATACTCACTATAATTTTTTTTTTTACCTATTCCTCTCTTATCAGTAAAAGATACTTTACCTACTTGAAGGTTATTATGTTTTCATATATTTTTCTCTGTTATTATTTTTTTATTTAATCAATATGAAATAATGGAGCAGGTTGGAAAACATGAAACCAGTTAGACTATTTTCCAACCTTCAAACCAGTTAGACTATTTTTTTTTTTTTTGGGTAATGTCCTTACTTAAAAGATTAATTTTACATTTCTTGAGCTAAAATCTTAAGATTGGATAGTAACAATTAATTTATTGTCTAGAAATACTTTGATAAGGAAGAAACAAGTTAATGTAAACAAAAAGTTAAGTGTATTCTACCTTTAGACTTTGATAAGGAAGAAAAAGTTTGTAAAGGAAGAAAAAGTTAATGTAAACAACTTTGATAAGGAAGAAAAAGTTAATGTAAACAAAAAGTTAAGTGTATTCTACCTTCTTAACACTTGTATTTTTAAGAGCTTATGCCCATACTCATATTTTTATTTTTAGCTGCAAACACAAGTAGTTGTATTTCATTCTTTTTATTTTTTCTTGAATTTTTAGTACCCGCTTTTATTAACAAGAATGAATTGCAGTAGACGTGTAAGTTCTAAGACGAAAATTAGAAATCAATTCCTTCACTCAAAAGAGACTTCGAGACAAATACATGATGGCATGAACCATTTTCGTTATCTTCACTAATTAGGAAAAGATGAATACACTTATTACACAAACCATAAAATCACAATACACATGATGAAAGTTAAATAATAAACTAAGAAATGATACGTTAACAAGCTCATAAGGAGGGATAGCATCAAATACTTGCAATTTACAAAATTCTACCTACTTTATTAAATATTATACTTATATAAATAAGTTACAAGTAATCTTGACCTAAACACATAGTTTTTGGACTTGCAAGGTCAAGAAAACTTGAACATTATTCATAAAGTTAAAAAAAATAAAATAAAAACATAAGAAGAATAAGCTCAGGAGAGATACCGCCTTGACATCTACCACATCATTGGACTTGGAGTACTGTGACCTTGACTCTGAGGAATCATGAGAAAGATTTTCAAGAACTTGTCCTGCATTACGCAAGACATGTTGAAAACCCGAACGAAGGTGGTTGAAGTTGAGCCGAAGAAGTGTTTGTGAGTTCAGCTCAGCTTGAACAGTGGCATGAAATATGTGAGAGTGAGGGGAGCTGTATATATAGTGAAAAAACTCGGCTAGTGGATAAAAATAAATAAATGAAAATAAAATTAAAATAGAAAAAAAATTGCAAAAAAAAGCATCAAACACCGAAGCGGTGAATATAAATGATGATTACCTGCACGTAAAATTAGGGTTGATATGTCCCTTTCTAGCTAGGGTGAGACAGGAAGGATAATGAGAGTTTGTTTTCTTGGGATTCAAAAAATGAACCCACTATTCCTGCTTGGATATGGACACTCTGCCCTCTTAAATTATGATGTCAGGTTCTGCTGACATTCTCTTCCTACCAAACTGCAAAAATATTTTGGTTTCATTAAACGGTGAATGGTGTTGTTTCTTTGGCTCTTCGTACATATCACTTCTTAGCTCGCTTTTGCTACCTCTATGTATCTTTCTCCCTTATGGTTTCAAAATCATATAATACACTGTTTTAGATACTTATGAAAGTTAATCACATTGTTTTGTCAATGAATATAGATTATATACTCAAAACTTGTTCAAATTGAATAATCTAATGTCAATTGATTAACATATTACTAATTTGCATGTTAATTATGGTTTAAGTTTAATATCTGACTTTTCTTACTATTGTATTCGGCCTTCTAAAACTCAATTCACATTCTTCTTAATACAAGATGTTTAACTGATTAAATATGAAGAACATATATATATAGATTCCATAGACTATGAAAAAAATAAACATACTAAATAGTATAGTAATGTTGAGATGTTATAAAAAAATTTAATCATGGTTTTTTAAACTATATTATCCAGATTTTGATAACTTTCTTATTAGTAAGCTTTTAACAGGTATATGTAAATACAAGGTCAGAATATGGTTAAAGTTAATTTCATAATCATGTCCACAGAAAAAACTGTTAGCTAGCTGTTGAGATGTATTAATGATTTTAAGTTTTGACTTTTGACCATTGAATTTACTCTGTGCAAGTTTTTAACCATTCTTTATCAGACAGTGTGTATCAATCCAATAAAATTTACTTTTATGGGATCTTCTACCATTCTGATTTTTTACCCAGCTGGGAAATCACAGGTTTTGTTTTCACCCATTTGAACTTTTTTTTAATTTCTGTTTCCTTTATTTTCGACACATTTTATTTTATTTGAAGAAACAAATTCTAGGACCTTCTATGCAATGAACAAGAGAATCTACTCACATGTTGCATATTTAGAGAAAGCACTTAAATTTACATGACTCACAAATCTATAGACAAGAGTATACTCATGTGGGATGTTTAGAGGAACCTTAATTTATAAGACTCGCATCTTAAATGTGTTAATATTAAGTTGTTTATGTTAAAATATTAAAATTATGTTTATAAAAAAGACTAAAAGAAAAAATATAGTGTTAAAAAAAGTACATTGTTAACAATTTTTCTGTTAAAAGAATACATTATACATTAAAATAAAGTTCCTTTATATGAATTATCTAATTATTTTAGATTATATAAAATTTGTAGATTTAGGGTACTTTTTATGAGTTCTCGAATCATTAGTAGAATTAATTAATGAGATTCATTTCTCATAAAAAAAATAAAGAAATATAAATAGCACACTACATTTTCTTTTATTTACAATCTACAGAGAATATAAATCATGTAAATCATTTTGTTTCAAACTTAATCTTAACTAAGATGAAAATCATTCAAAATGAAGTTTAGAGAAGGACATGCATACACAGGCATTAACTGTAGAAGTCATTTGAATTTGAATTGGGTTATGCAGGCTGTCCATTTGATGTTCAATAATAGATATTAATAAGCAGAGAGTGTAATTGGACATTGCAAATGAATAGAGGTGGCACATACATAGCATATTGCAGCATCACAGAAAAATGCATAAATTGTAGGGTTTTTTGTTCCTACCATTCTGATTGACAGAGAAAGAACATAAACAAAACCCTATGAACTTAGCTACAAACGGATCTTCCCCACCAGTCCTACTTTACTGAATGTTGTTTTTGTCCCTTTGCCTGCTATTTCCAAATTCACATAAAGCAAAGCTCAAAGCCCTAATTCTCACGTCTTATGTAATAACTCTACGTTGCAGTCTCATAATTGAGCCCTGCCCTGCAGTGTAAGGTCAATCTCAGATGGGGTTCTCATTAAATGCCCTCACCCCTACACATTTCACCTAATAAAGTCCTCATCTTTCTCAACACACCTCACAACAAACACAACACCAGAAAAACCTAAAAAACCCTTCAAAGGTTAAGCTAATATCTCGTTTTATAACATGTTTTATGTCTAATATACACATGTATAAATGCAAAAAACATAAATAAGTGTGTTTGTTAATTTTTTGAATTTTGAATAAATAATGAAGGGCTGTGTTGGGGACCAGTAAATGTTTACCGTGGCTGTAGTACTGAGACACTGACCAATTTTGGATTTCTGGAGTAGTGTCTGAAACAGTGTGGGGTATTTTAATTCCCAAACTGAGGGCTCTAACTGATCACCTTTTGCTGCCTGATTCCAAAGCTCGTGAAGTCATCATGAAATTTTATCGCCATGCTAGGTCAACCCTGAATTAGTTTTCACCTACTCATTCTGTTAAAAATTCAATGACCCTTCAGTCACTCTTTTAATCATCTTCATCAAGTTCTTTAAATAAATTAACCTAACACTTAGGTTAGATTATGAAATAGATGAGAATGAAAGAACAAAACATAAATAGAAGATGTTGTTTTTATATTATCAGAGGGTTTATGTATTGTCGTTGTGACAGCAAAATAGTTTTTTTTTCAGATGTTTAGGTTCATTTTGATAATCTGTGTTTCTTAAAGATGATCCATACCAGTTGATTAAAGAGAAAACATTTGTTTAGTAAGAGAAAGGAAGTTAAAAGGATTCAATTAATTCGCATTATTTTATGAGATTCATTCTTAAAATTCAAACCTCAAATAAGCCTTATACCAAATAACACTGAATCCATCCTTAGTTAAGGAGGTTTTGAAGTTTGAACCAAGCACAAGGGATCCTTATCTTACTAGCTGCAGGTTCTGTTGATTGCTACCAGATATTTATGTCCTTCAAACTTTTTCTGTGAAAACATAAATGTCACCTAAAAGAACTCTTAAAGTGGCTACAATAAGCCTTCTGTTATGAAGTTTTGATGAAACTACTGCATACTGAGAAGAAAAGCTGAAATTGAAAATGGTTAATGCTATTAAAAGTTGAGATGTGAACTTAATTTTTCCTTCCTACTAATATTTTAGCTTACGAAGAATAACTACAAAGAGAAACAAATATACACCAGATTCCTCTTATATCATTTTTATTTGTCATTATAATGTTTAATTATAATATTATACATTTTGTGTAATATTGTACAATATTATATATAAGTATAGGTTAGAAATTTCTTAGATGTATTAGAGATAATCCTTTTGGTAATTATCTAACATCATATACATATAAAAGGTAGCTATTATGTTTTTTGTTTTTGCAAAATTATATAATTTTGGCATAGGGCAAAAGTGCTTGGTGAAAACACAAGTCTGGAACACTTGAACTCAATTGGTCAGTTATTGGTCCCTCTGCATGCAGCTTGTTGATTAGGCGATGCTGCTGTAGAAAATAACGCGTTTCAAGAAAATCGTGTGAGAACAGGGAAATCTCTTCACATGCATTCAACGTTAATGTCCCATTTGTACAGACAAATGCAATACATCTTTTTGTTTCCTGTGGATCAACTCCAACAGTTATGAAGAAATATGCAGATGCAACTTGTTTCTTGAATCGCTAAACTTTAAAACAGTTTCTCAGAGAGTAAAACGTCAAATAATTTCTTCTTTTTATATGGTTCATGTCAGATGTTGTTAGCATGTTGCATCTTTCTGCATTCTTTCTTACTTTATCTTACCAAGAAGAATATTAGTCAAATTCTAATTAACTTGGACCATGTTCAAATCAGTTAACTGTAATAACTCATAAAACTTAGTGCATCAATAAAGAAAAAAGGATAATTAGTTTTCTAAATACAGTAGTAGTGAAAATTACATATTTCAAAAAGTTATTATTATCATTCACGGGATTTGTCTGTGTCTTTCTTCATTAGCTGGAGAATCTATTAACAATGTCTCCTTTGAAATAAAGTGACATTTGATTCATTTGTAATTTTATGGTCCCTTACTGATGTAAATGGGAGGTCTATATCAGATGAGATTAACCTAAGATACAGGTCTAAATGTGTAGGTCCTCTCAAGTAGTTGTGGTATCATGGCTTCTCTTTGTACCATTCTAGTTTCAATACCCAATGGAACTTTCATAAAAATAAATATATTTATTATTTATTTTATTTATAATTTAAATAATCTAACAATGTCTTATATAGTTATAGTATGTAGAAGACTTTCTCATCAAGTAATTCATGATAGATGTTCTAATAGATTGTTCAAAATAAATTGAAAGCACAACAAATTATACCTTTCTCGACCTTTTGACTAAGATCAAGTGAAAGCATAACAAATTTTATTTAAAATAATTAATTATGTGAATAAAATCTTCAAAATACATGTACTTGTTAACTTGTTTAATCAAAGTAATATAACATCTAAAAACATAATATTTTATTTGAAAATTTTGTGGAATATAAAGGTATTTAAAAAGGTTTTTTAAAAAAATAAAAATTATTTTTATTATTTCTTTCAGAATTATATTGTAGATTTTATCAGCTGTGATATATTATAAA
>Ga0123341_1000295_pt1 | contig 27646 bp, 17 predicted proteins | sample Turbeapinknodule_FD_89959 | JGI IMG/M metagenome (GOLD analysis project Ga0123341, IMG submission 89959) | Root nodule microbial communities of legume samples collected from Mexico - Turtle bean Mexico pink nodule | ecosystem: Host-associated > Plants > Roots > Nodule | place: Mexico: Nepantla...
ATAATATTTATTTCCAAGATTTGGAAACGTAATTAATATATTTTTATTTGTTGCCATCATATATAGGCAATTGCCTTTTGAAATTTCGACACCTAATTGATATATATTTATCATTTATTTTGGTTCTATTTGTTGCCATCATAAATAAATGCTTGCTTTTCAAGATTTATAAATTTATTCAATATATATGTAATTATTAATAATTAATTTTAGAGAAAATATATGTAATTATTAATAATTTAAAATATTAATTTTTTAGCTTTTTTTCTCGTAGATATTCTTTTTATTCTTTCTTTTATCATGTTCTTGTATTTATTTATTTTTCTTCTTCTGCTCCATCTTCAAGTCTTTCTTATCCTTGTTTACGTCAAAATCTTATTGTTTTAGTTGGAAATTTTGGACAAATTTTATTAGTTTATCCTAAGAAAAAGTCTTTTTTTTTAATTTCATATTACATTTAAGGCATCATATCATCTTTTTGGATCATTATCAAATATTAACTCTCACAAGAAATATTCGTGCAAAACTCATTTGAGTTCATACTCAAATCAAATTAGAAATAATTGATACCCAAACATTTAAATTACTTAAAAGTGAGTTTCTCCATACAACATCTAAATTATAAGATAAAATTAAATATTGGAACACCCATAATATTGTTAAGAAATTTATATAGTCTCTATGATTATGCAAATGTATTAGATTGATTCTCTCTAGACTAATCACATAAAGAAAGAGTTATGTTTAAAAAGGAAATAGGTAACTTGATCTACATTCTTAAAAGGCTTTTTTCTCCATACAAACCTCCATTACCATTAAGTTAATAATTTTCGCATCATTGAAAATTTATCTACTAATATAAAGATTCGCTGAGACAGATGGACTCTACCTGTTGATCACATTCTGACGATCAAGTCAGTGAGAGCATACAAAGTAAGTAATCAGTTTCAGTCTAAAGTACTCAGAAACAGTGTACTTTACCGGGGTGTCAAGCCCCATTTATAGCCCTTTAACAACTTTCACCCATGAGAATATAATCTCAACTGAAAACATTTAATCATAACATTGTGTTTTACGTGCACAACATGAAAATAACATTGTGTTTTACATGTGCATCATCACTCTCGAGTGCTAACTATTTTATTCCAACAACTTTGACTTATATTTAAATAACAACTTATATAATTAACATATATTTAACTAACAACTTTTATATTAACGTAGGACCAAACTTAATATTTTCTCTCCTTTAATTTGTTTTTTATAAAAAAATTTCATGTTAGGCATCACTATGTAACTTGTCTCTACTTTAGTTACCCTTCACTGTATTTACTATTAAAATTGTAAGTCCAAAATCGAATTGACCATACCCAAATACTTGGACTAAAATCTTGAACACCCTGTCCAAAATATATATATATATATGTGTCTTTCCCTTGAAATATAAATAAATTTGTAATTGTATCAAATCCTTATAAAAACTCATCCGCCACTAGAAAGATTTTTCAATAATTTATTTATATAAAAATATTAATGAGTACCTACAGGTTAGCACATCCATTTTCCATATTTACCTTTTTTTTTAAATTATACCTACTCAAAAAGTCATTTTAAACTTTAAGATTAGAAATAAATTTATCTCGAATTTATAAAAATAAAAATATTTAAACAATATTTAGTTAATATATTTATCTTCTTTCCGTTTTTTGTCATAATTTCTTTTCGACATCTTTTCATAATTTATTCAGAAACTTACACAGACGCGTCACAAACGGCGTGAATCCTTATATTACGAAAATACCCTCGTAAACTTCCCCATATTACGCTACAACCATTTTGGTTGAAGAAAAAAACAAATCATTCCTCTCCCCCTTTTCATTCCAGAGAAAAGAGCGAAAACAGCTATGCACAGAGCTGTGAGAAGGAGAGAGCACAACACTCACATATTCAAACTCTAGGTTTTGTTCCTCTCGATAGGGCCTCGAAATAGATAGATAGCGCGGAAAAAAATATATTTTTTAATTTCCCTTATGTTTTTCATGTTCACTGGGCGGGGTTTGAATTAGGGTTTTGAGTGATTGATTATTCTCAAATTGAAGTTTGTGATTTTGTTTAGAGGTCAGTGGGGCACCTTGTGGATTATGTTTTTTGTGGCAAATGGATTTGAAATTTTGTGATGTGAGTGAAGTGGGTGGTTTTTTTTAGGGTTTGTGTGTGTCTGGTTTCAATGGGGAGTATGAGTGACTCAGACCGAAAACGACGTCACTTTAGCTCCTTGTCTCCAACACCTGCAGCTGCTACTGCCAAGAAGCTACCCTTCTTGCCCGTTTCTGAAGACAAAAAGGTGCCACTTTTTTCTTTCTTTCGCTCGATGATTTAATTTTGTTTCCTTGATATCTGAAACTTGTGTTTCAAATATCCAATTTGTCATCCGAAACATGTCATTGGTTTTGAGTGGTTATCATTTTTTGCCCCTTTTTTATGAACTCAAATAATGTTTAGCCTACTCGTGCTTTGACTGAAATTACATAACATGCATATGTTTGTACCGAAAGTTCAGGCTTGATTTGAATTTGTCTGAACCTTGATTTAATGTAAAACAATGATTTCTTTTGATTTATTTACCCACCTAGTGAGGCACGCCTTGGTTGCCGTCGCTTTTGATCTGAACTTGGACATTTAAGCAAATGAACTGTGTAATTTCTGCGTTACTCTCATATCAATATCTAGCACTATTTTGTGTAATTTCTGTAATTGATTATATTTTTGTTTTGTTAGTGTGAGTGCAGTAATGGTTATAACTTTATGCAATGCCTTTTTCACTTTTATTTTGTTAAATTGTTTTTTGTTTCATAATATATCGGGCCTTTGAACACCTGCAAATGTATTGCTCTAATAAGTTTCAATATTTTCTATCTTTGGGTTGCTTTGGCTATAATTCATATGTTTTTATGGTTTGATTCTTTGATTGCCATGCAGGAAGAGAATTTTGTTTTACAGGAAAATGGTGATTTAGTTTCATTTCTTCAAAAATTAATGCTTATACAATGATTGTGGATTCCATATCCTTATTGGACATTATTACACTATTTTGCCATATAAGTTCTAGTACATAAAATGCATCTCATTTACTGAATCACCAGAAGAACTGAGCTAATAAACTGTATCACTGTTTATATTTAAACTTGCATTTTCTTATGTTTCAGCTTGATATTGTTGTACTTCAGTATCAAAATCAAAAGCTTATACAAAAATTAGAAACTCAGAAGTTAGAGTATGCAGCTCTTGAGAATAGGTTTACTCAACAGAACGATAGACAAAAGTCATATGATCCCACTTTATCAGTGGTCAAGAAATCTTGGGAGCAGGTAATTGGCTCCCATTTCTTTTAGCTCATAATGTTTCTGTTATATTACGTGATTACTTAATTATTTTTCTATGGTTTGTATGATAATGACTTACTGGGTATATTCCATTCTTTTGTAGATGGTTAATGATTTGGAGTTGTGTTCTGAACAAATGAGAGAGTCACGTGGCAATAGATTTGCATCAATCATGAAAGGTGAGATCATTTGCCCATGTCTATTAATTTTTGTGTCTTGTTGTGAGATTGATTTAACTCTTTGTTTAATTGCATGTAATGACAGTAATATAATTGGTTTTGTTCAACCAACATCTGATCCATAATTTTTCTTCTTGGTGGAAAGAATTGAAAACTTACTCCCAAAGTTTCAGTTTATATAATTTAAGGAAGATTTATTGCAATCTAGTTGTATATTCTATAAATTTTAAATGAACTGTTTAATGAAAGACCAAATCATAATACAGAAAGCATTACTTTCTGTGTGAGGTGTAGATACAAACATTAAATGTATACATCTTTTTTGTGGTTTTTAATTTTGGTCCTTCATAAGTGTGCTGCAACAATAATACTTTCCTTGCCTTATTGATGTAAGTTTATGTCAGAAGGCAAAAGAAGAAGGTAATTTTTTTTGGAGTTTTTCTTTGTTCAAATGGGAAATGTGCATCTCATGTGTTGTAGCATAACAGAGCATATATAAAGAGTAAAACATGAATGGTTTTTGTTATATAACTCGTGATTGTGGAAAGGTCTTTTGTTTTAGCTCTAGATCTATCAAACTGATAGCTGTGTTGCAACAAACTCAACATCTGTCATAACACTAAGGAGTAGCTCTTAGCTACTCAGAGGTGTATTCTTTTTACAATAAAGCCTATACCTCATACACTTTATGCATGCATGCATTACTTTTGAGTTAAACATAGAAATCAACTAGAGTGATCAATTGTAGGCTTACCTTCTCGAAAAACCAACCATGTAAATTATCACTAGGTGTGTCTATGGTTTCTTTCCTTTATGTATCACTTAAATTAGAGCTCTGGATCTAATAAACTGACAGCTGTTGCAACAAACACAACAGCTGTCTTAACACTAACTAGGGAGTAGGGAGCATCTAGTGAGGTTTCAACTTCGGTTGATGCTTATAAAGAATATCTACAATACAAGGAAGCCATGCAACATACACAACCTGTCATTGACATTGCTTAGTCTGGTAATATTGTAGCCTTAACTTCTCAGTCCTCCTCCCTTGGATCTTGGATTCTTCACTTTGGTGCCCTTGATCATATGTTTGGTAACAAGTTCCTTTTCTCATCTATCTTATTTGGATTCTTTACCCTCTATAACCATGAAATGGCTCTCAATTAAAAGTTCATGGCATTGGTCAAACACAACCCTCTTGTGATCTTACCTTTGATTTTGTGCTTTATATTCCTGGTTGTCCTTTTAATTTAATCTCCATTAGCAAACTCGTCATTACCAAAATTACTTTGTTGTTTTTGTCGGTAGTTATTTTCTTGTTCATGATTGGCATATTGGATAGACTATTGGAGCATGATATGGGTCTCAAGGTTATACTATTTGTCACAATCATTTGCTTGTATCTCTACTGCGAGCATCAATGCTTAGGTCATCCTATTATTATCAAAATGTGTTATGGCTCCATCTTTTTCTTACCGTTTGTCTTTTCTATGTGAGTCTTCTCAGTTAGGAAAACAAACTTGTCTTACCTATGATTCTCGACTTAATAAAAACGCTTCGTCCCCTCTTGACTTTATTCATTAAGATATTTGGAGTCCTAGTCGTGTCGGTTCAACTTTCCGTGTTAATTACTTCTTACTTTCATTGATGATTTTTCTCAATGTACTTGGTTATTGTTAATAAAAATTTGTTTTGATATTATTTCTATATTCCGAAGTTTCTCAATGTACACTGCTTTATCTATACAGCTAATTCTTTCCATTTTGTTGACTTTCCTATTAAATGTTTAAAATGACTTGTTATTCATTGCGTATGATGTCCTTCTCACTATATTCTTTCTAGGTTTGGAAATTATTTAGCAAGTGCATTTATGTGTGTATAATTGTTTTCCATTCAACTATTACCAACTTGTAGTGTTGTTGAAATTAGAAAAAAAATTATGTATTCTATAATGCTCTATTGGTTAGATCAATTTACTTGAGTTGGATAAGGATCTTGTTACTATTGTTTTTAAAATTTTAAATATGCTGCATATTTTTTTAATCTGTGGTTGGAACTATTGGCCTGGAATGATATTTGGTATTTCCTACTTCTAGTTTTTATGTTTTTCTGTTAAATCTACAATAATATATCTATTTTTCTTCAAAATTCCCTTGAAGTTTGAATTATTTTCAACCTATCTTGAAACTACTTGATTTTTTCATACTATGTCAGAAACATTATTAGTCTGAACTTTGGCAAAGTGTGTTAGCTAATGAGGATCCTTTGATCTGTTTGCCAGATGGTGGTCCATCAACTGTTCAAGGTGTGTTTCTTAGCCGTCTAATGCAAACTAGTGCAACTGAATGTGCAACTGCATATAGCTATGCAAACCAGATGGAAGAGCATCGAGAAATTATTACTGAAAAAACTAAAAACATTTTAAAGAATATGGCAACAGCTGTTAATAATCTTTGGGTTCTGATGGATGGATTGCATACTGAATTACTGAAAAAGGTTCCTGTAGATGGTAAGATATGTGTGCTTGTTGTATATGATTGTTGAATGTTGATGTTATTCTTTCAGAGCAGTTTTTGTGCCTTTTTGGTTATGCTGCTGGTTTATAGATTTTTGTAGGCAGAAATTGTCCTCTGATCTAGATGTGAAAGTTAAAAACTTGAGATTGGAATTCAGTGAACTTCATTTAAAGCACAAGTCTCTATCAAGTGAATTCCAAATTCAGCGAGATATTGATGCAAAATATAAAGCTGACCTTGAAAGATTAAAAGGTAAATTTGCTTTACTGTGTTCTTATGCATTCTATCCCCACTGTGAACTATTGCGTCTTGAAGTGACTATGAAAATTGTGTTTTGTGCCTGTAAAGTACGGAGAAGCCTATGAGTTTTTTTCTTCTGTTATTTAATTAACAGATAATATAATGCTGATGAGATATTGTTTGAAATAGAAAAAAAAAATAATGAAATGGAGCTTTAAACACTGAATACCATGTCTGACTGCCTCTGTTTTACAATGGAAAATTGTGTTATCTAGATCATGAGTTATGTCAGAAAATTGCACTATCTTAGCTTTTTAGAAAGCCACCTGTGCTGCATCACAACTGGGATCTCGTTTTTTTGGGAACAAGTGTGTTGGAAACTAAGATTGCTGGATCAAGGGATGTGTGCATTTGTCCAGTCCTGCTCTGTTAATTTACGTGTATTGCGGGTTGTGTTCTGCAACCCACTTCTCAAAGATAAACCAACTTATTTTGACCTAATTTGCTTTAATCTCTTCTGCCCTCATATTCCCATGCCTGTTTGCTCTTCTCTGCATCTTGACAGTCCATCCCCCTCATTCCATGATCTGTCCCCATTGTCAACATCTTGGTCCTTGATGAGTTTCTTATTGATTTTTTTTGTACTCTGTTCTGATTTCGGGCCTTTGGTCCATATACCTGTGTTCTGAATGGTGTATCTGAAATCTACTTCTCTGTGTTCTTCATTTTGGCTATCATGCTCTCTGATTTTTTAAGGATCGATACCCCTCTTTGAAACAAACAGACCCCATGTGTATTGAGTAGAGGCTACTACAAAGATTTTTTTTCAAGATAATCCTTTTGGTCTGATGTGATAAAAAACAATATCCAATAGTGGAAAGTTTGTCTATAGGAGACCTTACACAATCAACATTACGATATCTAGATATTTGGATCCTTCCTTTATCTTCATATAAGTAGTCTTTGTCTTGTAGCCGTTTTGATGTTTTTGAGAATGTGGAGGACAATATTCTATTGATCAATGCAAGCAGGTTGCATAAATTGACCAACCCAGTAATACTGAGATAAATAAGTTTTTTTCACAATTGATTTGTATGTCTTTGGATATGAGAATGGCTCACTTTGTTTTGCATTCATTTTTCATTTAGATCCATATGACTATCCACCTGTCTACAATCAATCATTCCTATTTCTTTCAAGATATCTAATCCATATTTCCTTTCCGATATCACACTTCCTTCTTTTGATTGAGCCACTTCAATGCCTAGGAAGTATTTTAGACTCCTTAAATCTTTGGTTTGAAAGTGTTTACATAAATGTTGCTTTAGGTAAGGAATTTTGGGTAGCATCGTTCCATGAAATCACTATATCATCAACAAACACAATTAGATAAACACATTTTAAAGGAGATGTATGACAATAAAAGATTGAATAGTTTGGGTGACTATGTTTGAATACAAAAGTTTGTACAATGACCAAACATTCCAAACCAAGCATGTGGAGATTGCTTGAGACCATAGAGAGGTCGTCTCAATCTACAAACAAATATAGGCTCCTTTTGAGCAACAAATCCAGGACGTTGCTCCATGTAGATTTCCTTCGAATCACCATGAAAGAAAACATTCTTAATTTCCAATTGATGAAGAGGTGCCATAGCAAGGCGATCAACCTCACAATTTGTTGATACTTTAGGGGTTTACACACTCATTTACAGCCAAATGTCTTCTACTAAAGTGGAAAAGGACCCAAGTCCCATTTGTGATTGTGTTCAAGATCCTACATTTCAGCAAACATGGCTTGTCACCATCTAGGATGATCAAGTGTTTCAGTCACATGTTAATAGAAGACAATCAAAATGAATAAAAGTAGGTATGGGATAGCGACGATAACTTAGAAAATTGTAAATAGGATGAGGAATTAAGGTAGAATGAGTACTTAATGGGCCAACTAGAATCTTTATTACTGGGGGTCATAAACAAGAAAAAAGTGTTCAACTACTAGATGGGTTAGACATGTTAGGTAGAGTCAACTTCTTGAAGAGAAGGGAAGAAGGATGTCTTTTCAAAAAAGGTGACACCGCGCATAATACCTTTTTGTATTAGGAGAATAAGAACAATACCTTTATTGGAGGCCAAAATATCTTAGGAAGACATATTTGATGGTTCTTGCTTAGAGTTTGTCCACACTTGGAGATATGTAATGTTCAAAACACACAATAAGACACAGAGTCAACTTCTTAAAGAGAAGGGAAGAAGGATGTCTTTTCAAAAAAGGTGACACTGCGCATAATACCTTTTTGTATTAGGAGAATAAGAACAATACCTTTATTGAAGGCCAAAATATCTTAGGAAGACATATTTGATGGTTCTTGCTTAGAGTTTGTCCACACTTGGAGACATGTAATGTTCAAAACACACAATAAAAGACACATGGAGTAACATGAAATAAAGGTGCATTTGAAATATAAGGGACTAAGGAAATTTTTAACATGAAATAGAGGTTCTTTTAGAAATAGGTTGGGATAAGGAAATTTATTATCAAGGGACAAAGAAGGCATTCTATTGATAAGAAAACAAAGATGTAAAACTAACATCCCCTTAGTGATGACTTGGTAGTATGGTCCATGCATTTTCAACCAAGTGCCTATTTTTTCTCTACTATATTGAGGTGCATGGGGATAAGTAAATTGGTATAAAATTCCATGTGAGCTCGAAAGAGCAAAAATAAAATCTTAAGAAATATATTCTTTGGCAAAAATAAATTCGTAAGAAATAAATTCCTGAAGATTTATACCTTTAAGAGTTTGAATGCACTCAATTCATGCTATAAGACCTTGTCACTAGTGGCTTGAATGAAGAGGAAAAAATAGAACTATTTGTTTGATAATGTGCCTTGGTTGAGAATACCCATTAAGAGGTTGATATTGATGTTAAGAAAATCTTGGAGCTACCAGTTAAATGTGATGATGAATATTCCACTTGATTTGAGAATGTCTATGCTTGAAGATATGACCATTTCTCACTCTGATGGTGGACAACACTCCACTATGACTACTGGCTAATCACAATTTGTTCCACTTCCATTCAAGTACGAATTCCCAATTTGATGGTACATATGTTCTTCAAGGGATATTTAAGGATAAATAGCTTTGAGTATTATTCTACTCATGATGTTCAATGGTTAACAATTGTTGTGGTTCATATGGAAAATGACAACTATTAGATTTTTTTTATCAATGGGTTGAAAACAAATATTCAATGCAATATTTTGGCTCAAACTCCCAACACTCTTTTGTCTTTGGCAAAGTTCTACGGGGAAAAATATAATAACACCAAACCTTACTCCACCTATTCCAAAAAGCTTTTGACATCGTCAAACACAATCTTGAAAACCACTTCCACCATGCCTACTCGAAACCAAAAACCATGTACTCAACCTTTCAAACCTAACAAGTTCTAAACAATCACTATTGTTGAAATTCAATTATGTTGAGACAAGATGATATACACTATTCTAACATGAATATTGTTTAAGATGAAATTGGAAAGACATTTCATTCCTTACAAAATTGAATGTGGATTTTTTCTTTTTGATGAATTTTGGAAATAAATAAAAATTTATGGTATACATTTTATAGAATTAAATGTGATGGTGTTAATAAAATTTAGGTACTATATGTAGAATTGATAGAGTTTTGTTTCATTGAAGTTTCTCAATACTAACCTAGGTCTAACAAGAAACCTGATTTGCCAGTGTGGTTATCAAAGGTGCAAGTTGACCCACCTTTTCAGTTGCAAATTCCTTGTTATAAGTTCTTTTTGGCCTTCTAAGCATCATCATCATGTAGTCATGAAAGGTTGTCAACATGGTTGTCAAACTCGAGAGTCTACGTAGACTCGTGGGAGCACCGTAGACTCGACTCGTAAACTCTACTTCACATGAAAAAAATATTTGCACCATGTTTTCCCAATAAAAAAAAGCACTCCAAACAAAAAAAATCTACACCTCAATTAAATAAAAAAAACCCAATTTAGTGCAGCCCAATAAAAAACCCCAATTTAGTGCAGCCCAATAAAAAAAAGCCCTAATTCCCTAAATCACACCACAAAACAATGCAACCCTAATTCCAGCACAACCCATCTCTATAATCTTATATGATGAGCGACACCACCATCGACCTGCCACCCGCGACCACTGCAACGGCATGACCGCATGAACCACCACCACCACTGCGCGACCTCCTCTGCACAATTGCCACCATCGCACGACTTGGTTTGCTCGATCGCCACCACTGCCGCACTTGTTCAGAGAAGAAGCACGACCACCGCACTCGAGAGAAGACGCAACAACACCAAAACGAAACGCGAACCCTAAACTCACTGTTTTGGGTTAAAACGAAAATCCAGTTGAACTTACCAACTCTGAGTAGACTCGCAAGTTTAATCAAGTTCACCAAGTTTACTCCAAGTTTGCCGAGTTTAGTCAAAAATTGAGTTTACTTCTGAGTTAACTCGATAAGGGTGTGTGGAAATGTGAACTCTGATGAGTCAACAAGTTGACTTGCAAGTTTGACAACCATGGTTGTCAGTATGTGATGTATGGTATGGTTAATTGCCTAGCCCATGGACCATGTGGTTGAGTTGGATGACAATTGACTTATGCTAAAATGTTGGATAACTTGACATTATGCAATTTACAATTTTATTACAACTTTTGGTATAAAAAAATCATGATTTGTGTTGTGTAAATTGTTTAATTATTTTTTCTTTATATATTTAAGTTCTTTTGTACTTATTGTCATGTAAAGTTATATTTGATATTTGATGTTGCCTCTACACTAATAATATAACGTATTGTGTTGGTATTTTCTCAGCTGTGCAGATCTTGTATAGTATGGTTGTCTACATTTTGCTTGTTCTCATTATTTCTCTAAAACACTTTTGTTTAAATTTGTTGCTCTTAGAAAGTGGATGTAAGTCTAACTAAACCCTAAAAGATTACCTTGCAAACTGAAGTTTGCACCCATATATATATATATATATTATAATTTGACCCAATATCTTGTTGATGGAAAATCTTTGACACACCACAGGGTATGGTCCAACAAACCTTGTTAGTTTGCTTTGCTAGTCTTTGGGATTTATGTGTAACTCAAACTTATAAAAATGACTTTCAAGATAAGGTTTGCACCCACATATATAATATTATGTTGTCATATGTCTAGTCGATGATGTGAGATTTCCAATAGTTGCAATTGATGGATATGTATTTAATAATTTTTTTGTGTTGAACAAGACTTGAACTTTTAACATTTATATTCTCTTGTTTTGTCTGGAAAAGGTTGAGGAAAAGAGAAAACAAATATGCTCCTACTAGTCACCTATTCTATGCTTTGAAGGTTGGAATGCGATATGCAATTTATTTCTTTTACTGTTATTGATTTTCTCAGGGGAACTGGCTAGCGCTGTTGCAGAGTTAGAAGAAAGCAATCACAAACTTGCAGCTCTTAAGGCTGAGAGAGATGCTGCAAAAGGGGCAGTTCTCCCTGTCTTAAATGTTGGCAGTACGCATATTCCTAGTGATAAGATCAGAGACAAGCAAAAGGACTTGCAAGATATGGAATCTACTTTGAAGGATCTACTGGTATTGTTCTTGGATTCTTTGATTTAGTTTCAGATTTTGTAGGATATTGTACCTTAATTGTTGAGTTTCTCAGGACCAAGGTTCTACTCGATTAATGGAACTGAAAAGTCTTCATGAGGAAAGAATAAGAATATTACAGCAGTTGTGTGATCTACAGGTTTGTTTCCCTTAGTGCTCTAGTATTTGTATTGTAAAAAATGCATGTATTGGCATTTTCTTTTTCATTTTATTGCTGTAATTTTTGATGTTGAATGATTGGATCAGAACACTTTGAAGAATTTCAAGTGTATTACTTCATCCCATGCTTACCAATTGGCTAGAGATCAGATAGAAAAGTCAAAATCAGATGTTCTGGAGTATCAGGCCTTATATGAGAAACTACAGGTTGTAACTGGTCGGTAGTTTCAGTTATGCATTTTGATTGTTGCCCTTTTTGCTAGAATAAAATACTGATTATGAGCTCCCGTTCCAAACCAAATTTTTTGTTATCTCTTTATAGGTTGAAAAGGATAATCTTACATGGAGGGAGCGAGAGTGGTACATTAAAAATGATTTAGCAGATATTTTTCAAAGATCTGTGGCTGTTTCAGATTTTAGAGTGGCTGATCTACACTCTGAGATACAGAAAAAGATAGAGGAAGGAAATATGATTGAAAATAAGCTGAAAGAAGAAGCAAGAGAGCCAGGTTTGGATCCACCTTCCCTTTGTTGTTGAAGGCAGGTATTTTGTTACTGTTTGGTTTTATAATTTGTGCTTCCTTTGCTTTGGCTTCAGGAAGGAAACAAATTATTGCTGAATTTAAATCTCTGGTTTCTTCGTTTCCTGAAGAAATGGGGTCTATGCAAAGCCAACTAAGAAAATATAAAGAATCAGCTTCAGACATCCATTCTTTGCGTGCAGATATGCAGTCTGTTTCTAATATTCTTGACAGGAAGGTTAGTATATTTGCTTACGTGAACTCCACATTTTGGTAGCATAAATTCACAGGTCCTGAAAGTTTGTTTTTAAATAACAGGTAAAAGAATGTGATGCATTTTCTGTTAGGTCTGCCAGTCAACTTGCTGAGATAAAGAGGCTGCTTGGTGTGGTATGTTGTATTTGACCAAGAAACTTAAGCTGTGCTGCATTAGTGTGGTTATTTGAGCTTGTCTCTATATGTTGTATCAAAAACTTTATTTGGTATTGTCTATAGTATTGCAATTTCATTTACTGGGATAGTATATAGGGATTATTAATTTAATTATTTTGCAAGATGTATTTCAATGGTCACTTCTGACTTCAGAAGAACACAATTAATGAAATTAATGTTGCATGCCAAGTCTTATACATGTTAATCAGGCAGATAGAGTTGATTTTGTAATCCTCCATGTCCTTTCATGTTAGAAACTTTGCTTTGCTTTTGATGCAGTTTCAAGATTTGAGAGAAAGTGAACTGGACTTGAAGTTGACGTTAGAAATGTTTAGACGTGAGTCCATTGATTCAAGGTTCGAGTTTCAATCATGATCGTGAATTCATTTTATGTTCTGAATTGTTCTGGTTTACATATTTATTTTTTTTCTGAATAGGTTTTTACATTTGAAAGAACTTTCTGGACAAATGTTTATGAACAAATGAATTGTGGAAGCAAGTTACAATTTATTTTTATTGGACATTAGAAAAAATGTTAGCAGCATTGTTTTTATCAGTGTAATTAGCAGTGCGGACTTAATGACCATGAAACTGCTATAGTAGTGGGATGACCTTTATTCTGAAATTTAGGAACAAAACAATTGTGGAAACAAAGTTAAAATTTCTTTTATTGGACATTAGAAGAAAATTAGCAGCATAGTTTTTATCACTCCTGAATAGCACAAGTGGACTTGATGACCATGAAACTGCTATAGTGAAATGACCATCATTCTGAAATTTTAAATACATATATTAAAAGTAATTGTAGAGAGAATTTAGTCGACCAAATATTGAGAGAATATGAATGTTCTATCTATTGATTTGAGCTGACACGAGATGTATTTTACAAGGAGAGAGTGAATTATTGATCCTTGTTACAGTTGTTGCACCCAACAAATGAATTGTAATTGTCACTATGTACTACTGCTGTCAGTGCCACCTTAGGGTGATGACACCCCTTTACATTCTAAGTAGTAAAACCAATTTGTATACACTAATGTCACCCTTTCAAGCTCAGGGAGTCAGAAAATCCTGATTTCTGCAAATGATTTTGGAACCGATGGACAGGGGGTCTATCAGGAGGGTACCAGTTTCTGAAATAAATGGTAGATATTGTATGATGGTATCCTCGTGTGTCTCAAGCAGAACAATGGAACATATTATATATATAATGTAACTTGCATTACATAGAGATGGGCATAGGCCCATATAATATATCTAACAAGAACTATCTCAGAAATGCCTGTTGCTTTAAGCATAGATAGTGTTCCGTTACATTTCCAAAGACAGTTTCCATCTCTTCCATGAAGATAGAAATTTGTTCATAACTACATAGTTAGCCAAATCTATTTTCAAATCCTTACAACATCCGTGTGATTTCTTACAAAATACATCGCCCAGCTGAACTCCAAAGGGTGTGTGAGGTATCCACCTTCAACATAATTTTGTACAAGCTTTAGAGCAATGAAAACAAAACCACCAATTAATCTCTTCAACTTCATGGTCTGGAAGATTATAGAGATAAAGAAAGTCATTGACAGGACAGTGACAAGTTGGTTAGGAATGGACGGAGGTTAGAGATGACTGGAAACTATTGAGCACAGTGGCTGTAGAGATGTTGATGGCTAAAAACTCAGTGCTACGATCAATTGCAATGTGTAGGAGTTGAGTCCCACATTAGAAATGTGGGATTCAAGCATGGGATATAAAAGGCTTTGGGCTCTCCAGCTATGATGGCTAGCTTTTGTGTGCGCAGTCCTCTCAAGGTTGTTTTCCATTAGTTTCACCATGTCTCTTAGAAGGGGTTGTAATTTTGACATCGTAATGTTAGCTCAAAATTATCAAAGGATTCATATTGTTACAGCCTAATTTTCATTTTTGATTTGGGGAAATAGTCAACAAGCTTGTATTTCCTCAAGTCAGTTCATAACCTGGGAACTTCCGGCCAATACTTTTTACCAAGCCACATAATGAGAGCATAGTTAACCATGTCTGCATGAAGTTGGACACAGTTGTGATTCAAGCTTCAACTTTAGTGAGATTGTCAAGTGTTAATGATATTGTAGTCTCTATTTTATTTGTTATATATACTTACATCTTGTATTGTTATGTAATATCATTTGTTGTATATAATAATCTTGCACCCAATTGATGCATGGTTTTCAAAACTATGATTTCTTCATAATCTTAGAAAAATAAAGGAAAAACTTTTACTATGGTTGGCATTTTGGTTGAACTAATAACATTTTTCCATGATAAGTTCCCCAGCACTTGCAACAAAATTGTGGAATACTAACGGAGATCTGTGTGTGCAGGGATGTCATGGATGCACGCGAAGCAGAATATAGAGCCTGGGCACATGTTCAAAGTTTGAAATCATCACTTGATGAGCACAACTTGGAACTTCGAGTTAAGAAAGCCAATGAAGCAGAGGCCAGATCACAACAAAAGCTGGCTGCTGGTGAAGCTGAGATTGCGGACATGAGACAGAAATTAGAAGATTCTAAAAGGTTGGTCTATGCTTCTCACGTGTGCTTACTGTAAGATGTATTATCTATTCTATTTTGCCATACTAGATACAAGAGAAAACATAACAGAGATAAAATGAACTATGAAATTATGATAAGAGTGACAGTACAAAGAGTGATATAGGAAAGCTATATGACTCAATGCTGAGTCAACAACTAGCACACTATCTATGAAACTCTAATAGAGAAATGCAAGTGAAATTGCAAAATATAAACGTAGACATTATCTTATCTCAATATTGCAATTTGCATCTGGTTGCTTTACGAAGGTTTCATGAATGGTGAGGTGTTCTTTTGGTCTTATTTCTTTTTGGTTGCTTGTTTTTTTTTTGTAAAGAATGAAGGTGATATTATCTATCTAAAGTTAGAATTTGTGTAGCAGCAGTTTATTTTTTCTAACTCTTTTATGTTCTGCTATTATTTCTGTTGGATATCCAACATTAATTGGAGATATGCCCAAACTTTAGTATATATGTGAGTGCAAACATCACTTTACCAAGCCAGTTTTGTGAGGTTGAATTAGACTTAAGGTTCAGTCCTTAGCATGAGGAAGTGTGTTAGAGATCCCATATTGAGTAGAGATATGACCAAATTATAGTATATCAATGGGTGCAAACTTCACCTTGTCAAGTTGGTTTTGTAGGGTTGAATTAAACTTAAAGATAATATTAGAGCTTATCCTTGCAATGCTTGTTGGACTTATCATACCACGTGCTATCAAGCCCTCTGTTTCCAAGTTTGAGATGTCCAATCCTCGTCATGAGGGGGGTGTGTTGAAGATCTTATATTGACTAGAGATATGACCAAATTATAGTATATAAGTGAGTGCAAATTTGATCAAACTGGTTTTGTAAGGTTGACCTAGGTTTATTTAAAGTCCATTTTCTAAAATTTTCAAATAGAAATAAGAGTACAAGTATTAAGTACGCAGATTAAGCTGTCCTGATTCTCTTTTTTTTTTTAAATTACTTGAGGAAATGGGGAATAACAGAAAATTTTTATTATTTTTTACTCAGATTTTCCTATTATTTTGGTTTTTGGATAAACAAGAACTTGTTTTTCCTTAATCCTTTTCTATAAGAGCTTCTCTGTTCATTTCTGAGTTTCCATTTATTGAAGTGAAATTGCTTCCTCATTATATTCTATACATATTTCTATCATATTTGCTCTTTGTTAATTCTCCTGATGTTCTAATACTAGAAAAATATTGTTTCTTACATGTTGGTGTTTGTATCCTTTGAATCTGAACTTCTACTTTTTATTTTCTCAGTTATGTGATGAATTTGCTTATGTTTTTACTATAGAGTGGAAGTTTGTCCATATTTATGTGATGTTGGTGTTTGTATCCTTTGAATTTGAACTTGTACTTTTTATTTTCTCAGTTATGTGATGAATTTGCTTATGCTTTTTCTATAGAGTGGAAGTTTATCCATATTTATGTGATGTTGGTGTTTGTATCCTTTGAATTTGAACTTGTACTTTTTATTTTCTCAGTTATGTGATTACTTTGCTTATGCTTTTTCTATAGAGTGGAAGTTTATCTATATTTATGTGAAAACAGCTGAAGGTTTTTGTCTTTCATCTGTGTGTAACTGTATTCTCTTAACTCTGCTGTATTAATTAATTGATGGTTAACTCTATTTGTCCATATTGTTCCTATTTCAGGAAAATGTGTGATCTGTCGGATGTCTTGAAATCTAAGAACAAACAAAATGAGAACTACTTATCTGAAATAGAGGTATCTTATCTTAATGGGCTGGAGTTCTTTGATGCATAATGCCATATTTTACTGTGTATTATCGTCTTTAATTGTTTCTAATTCTGAAAATGTTTTTGATCTGTTGCTGTTGTCATGATTATCCTGCAGAGTATTGGACAAGCATATGATGACATGCAAACTCAAAACCAACATCTGCTGCAGCAAATTACTGAAAGAGATGATTACAATATTAAGGTAGTCTGTCTTGAAATCGGTTGCATTTTCATAGTTTACTTTTAAAGTGATAATTTTTTTCTAATGTCTTTGTGATCTGCATATTAAGAAGTTCCTCTGTATTTTACAAAAACATACATTTTATTTTTATTATACATTTTATTTTTATAATACATTTTTAAGACTTTTCGTTTTAAACTGTCAAGTACATCCATTTTATTTTTATTATAGATATGACATGACCCTTTGTTCTGTCTGAATGGAGTGCTTTCTAATCTTATACTATATTTAGAGAATTTTTCTTATTTCCTATACAATAATGAGTTTGGTGAATATTTTAGTATTGAAAAGTTATGGAAATTGTATATATCTTCAGTTAAATGACTTAAAATGCATGTGGTATCTTCAGTTCAAACCTAGAGAAGTTTTATGTTGTCAGAAAAGACATGCAAGGAATAACATGTATATTGAGTGTGTCCACCATTGCAGATTTAATTGACACATTAGGATTTTTTTTGTCATTAGAGTCAGAATATGAAGGATTTGTCTAATTGATTAGGCTTTCCATTAAAGGAACCTTATTACTAGTTAAAATTTGATCACGAGTATGATCGAAATAAGGATTCTTACTAGTATGCTCGCTTGGTGGTTTTCAATTTTTGTTTTTTAATTATAGAAGATTTAATAATTATATAATATGCCTTTTTCATTTTTGTTATTGAAAATTGAAATTAGGGAGCAATTAAAAATGTGTGGATCAAATACAAGTGATGGTAATACAAGTCCATCCTCTTCTTAACAATTTATGCTTTGTAATATTTGGATGAATTTATGTATTTAGTATTGTGGACTTATTTTACTTAACTATGTCATTAAAATTTTGAAATTAGTATGTTACTTGTATAAATTATTTTCTTTTTCATATGAAGTAAACTTATGAGTCAAGTTTACCTAGCTCCTATGAGTTCATGTAAACGGTCCAGTTTGATAACCTTAGTAGTGAGAAATAATACTATATTGATAATTGGAGAGTAAAACAGAGTGGGATCAAACATGCTTATTATCAATTTAAACAGAGTGGGAGAAACAAAGTGTTTAATATTTCAATTAGCTTGCTTGAGTTAGTTGCATTTAGTGGTGGAACACACATGCAATATCACAAAAAGCGGTACAAGAGGAGGAAATGATAGGTTCAATCTTTGAGAACCTGCTGCTATAGACTTTTGAAAAGATAACTAGTAAACAATTTTCTGTACCTAACACATGACATCCTGAGAGTAGATAACACTAGTTTTTCTAACACTATTGTTGAAATATGTTACAAAAGCTTTTAAATCAAAGGGTTTTGTATATGTTGAAGAGCTTGCATCAATTAGAAATAAGGTCAAATTATAATATATAGTTGGGTGCTTATTGACCTGATTTTGTGAGGTTGAGTTAGATATAAATTCTTTTTTTAGATGGTATTAGAGCCAATGGCAATCTAGATCGTAAACTCACGATCCTGCGATCTTTGGGAAGAAACCGTGCTGGATCGCTGCCTGAGCGGATCAAAGCGATCCTGCAAGTCAGTAGTCGGATCAGAGGATCGCTGAGTATCTCTGATATGTGACTCTGCCCATTTTTTTAAAAAAAAACTTAACTTAAAGAAGAGGCCCAAAAGTTTATCACCAAAACACTTATCAAAACCCTAAAAAATCGTAATATTGCGAAACTCAGTACTGAAAAGCTTGCCACCGTTATGCCTCCACCGTTAGTGATTCTGCTGTTTGCGATTCCGCCATCATCTTGCCTCCCGCCCTCGCAACTTCCCACAAGCTTCCTTCTATTAATTCATTTGGTGCTGTTTGCGGTGAAGAGGTTTTATATTTGCTTCTGCTGCACTGCTTATTTTTCATCAATTCATTGTTTATTTTTTTATTGCATTGGGTGAATTGACAAAAAGTCACTATGAATGATTTTCTTGGATAGTTACAATCCTCGAGTTATGAGTTTTCATTCCCTTTCTGATCCTCTTCCATGTTATGAGTTTCACAACATTGATTAGAGCCATTCATAGCATATACTAGTCAAGTTTGTTGGGCTGTGCCATCTGCTATCAAGTTCCCTGTAGTTCCATGCTTGAGATGTTTTGTCCTCGGTGTGAGGTGTGTTAAAGAGTCCACATCAGCTGGAAATAAGGTCAAATTATAATATATATAACTGGGAGCAAACCTCACCTTACTAAGCTGGTTTTGTAAGGTTGCATTAGACTTAAATTCCACTTTCTTGAGAATATCTGACACAACTTTGATTTTGTTTCCCAAAATTTCTACTTTGCATTCAGCATTTTCTAATATTCTTGAAGACCAGGTATATGTTTATATAATAATGTTTGTCAGTTGGATATTTTTTTTTATTGTATCTCATTGGTGCAGCTTGTTTTGGAGGGTGTACGGGCAAGGCAGAAGCAGGATTCTTTGCTCATGGAGAAGCGGGTAATTGAACAAGATATCCAGCAAACAAACACATCCCTGAATTTATATGATATGAAAGCTGCAAGAATTGAAGACCAGGTAGCTGGGTCTTGATTTAATCTTAAATTGCACTTCAGATATGACTTTGGAATTTTACTTATCCTTACTTGGTATGCAGTTGAAGTTTTGTTCAGATCAGCTTCAAAGAATGTCAGACGATAAGTTTCAATGTTCTGTCACTTCAGAAAATACACAAAGAAGGCTGTCTGATATTAGAAAACAAACTCAACAGATTAGGGATACAGTGGTCGAAATGCAATCAAAAATTGGTAGTAATAGGGTGACGAGAATGGAGTTACAAGTTGAACTTGAGAAAGAAAGGTATTTAATCCATAATATATATATATATATAATTTTTGTCAAATGTTTTTGGCACACATCTGTTGTAACCTTGTGTCTTTTCGTTACTAAGGTTTGCCAAAAAAAGAATAGAGGAGGATCTGGAGATTTCTAGGAGAAAGTTTTCACGCCTTAAAGAACAAAATGAGGGCTCTTCAATAACTGAAAAGCTTCATCAGGAACTTGAAGAGTACAGGGAAATTATCAAGTGCAGTATCTGTCACGATAGGGCAAAAGAGGTATTTTTTAAGGAGATATATTTGTACAACATTCTGGGTCTGTCTGTCTGTCTGTCTCTTTGCTCATTTATTACATATTATAATAATGGAGAGAGATAAACGCAAATATGTTTTATAAGTTGTTGTATTGTATGTGCATCGGTCTGAAACTCCTTGTAAGCACCTTGTGATTATGGTCAAGCTGAGTCTGGTGTTCTGGGTGGGGGGTGTTATAGCTACATCTAATGTGACCAAGGTTTTAGAAACAGTGATTTTAAGATTATATAAAACTGATTTTAATTTATGGATTTTCTGAAAAGCATAGGTTGTATTTTGTTGTTCCATTAATAAAATTGTTTTAAATTTAAGTTATTTCATAAATTGTTTCATGTGATAACAGATGATTGATGAATTTTGAGGTGTTAGCCTGGTTGAGATGTCAAAATTCAGAGTGATCCTTGGCATGAAACTTTTTTTAAAAAAAGTTATGATTTCAGCATTTTCTAAAGCTACTCAAAATAACCAGAAGTCTGATATTCTTTTTTAGTTTCTACATTTCTAATTTTTAAACATGATAACAATTTTAGAGGTTATTTTTTCTGAAATATAAATATTCTTCAATTTAAAATGCTGAAATTGTTATCCACCAAAGGTGTGTGGCTGTGCTCGGGGGGCTAGCTAGGGGGGAGTTTCAATTTTTTTAATAAATAAATATATTTAATTTTTGTTTGACGGAAAAAGAAAATTAAGCTGTATTGGTTATATGTAAGCTAAAAAAAATAGCTTATGGTGAATCTTGGTACATATTTATTTATCGTTTTCTTCTTCGACTAATGAGTGTATTGGTTGTTAGTCTGTTTACAAATTAAGTTTTAAAGAAAACATGACTTTTTGGGGTGAAAAGCTTATGTATCCCTTTCTTTCTGTCAGGTGGTAATTACAAAATGCTACCACTTGTTCTGCTACTCATGTATCCAGAAAGTTGCTGGGAGTAGGCATCGCAAGTGCCCACAGTGTGCTACAAGCTTTGGCGCTAATGATGTGAAGTCTGTTTATTTGTAACTAGAAACTTGGTTCTGTTCCGCATCTTGAAAAGAGGCCGGTGTTGTTTTGAAAAAGATCTGGTGTATGGTACCTAGGTGCTTCAATTGTATACTTATTCCAACTGTTGAGATAAGGAACATTGGCAGCGATCAATGAGTGCCTGTCTGCATTTGGACCAAAAATGATTATTTCTGCTGGTACTTGATCTTACTAGTACCGCCTCTGCGCATTTTTTTGAATATGGGATTGTGTTTAGTTTAACATTTTTAATAGATAGAACTGGGAGCCATAGGAAACGTGATATTTGTTCTTTGCAGATTTATCATAATACATCTTCCAATGCCATTTGGAGAAGTCATGAAGGTTGGTATTTAGACCGTGCAATTAATTATTCAAATCATTCCAAATCTGAATTTCCTTGCAAGTTGACTCCAACGGTGGCAGCGACATGTCTTATCTTACCTCTGGTTCTTTTAGTAGAAATTTTGGTTTCCGGGATCTGTATATATATATGTTAGATTTTATAATTGGTCGTTCAATTTTGTTTATAACAGCCTGTAATTTGTGTAATCGTGGATATGCCAAAATATAATTGTAATTGATCTTGTCGAAAGTTATGAAAGCTCGATTTATTCCATGTACTTTTTGATGTTGCCAAAATATTTTTAAACCGTTGCCTCGTCTTCAAACATCCATTATGTTGGACAAACGCATTCAGTTGAAACACCCTCCATGATGTGGTTGTATTTTAATCGATATGAACTTGTTTTCATTGAAACCTGGCTATCTTAAACTGCATTGACTTTATCACAGGATATGATCACGTAAGAAGTACATCAGTTTTCGAAGCCTTACCTCAGTATGTAGTTGTAATTTAGCTCATAACCTGCTTTAAACTAGAATCTGTTCACCAGTTGTCTTTTTGTTTTCATGATTCGGATACAAAGTTTGCTTTAGGTGCAGGTGTGTGCTACATTTTAAGTAGGGTTGATATTCTTTATGTTAAAGATATACTTTGTGGAATTGGTAGCAATATTAGTACTCCGGTACATCTTAAGACATTCTTGGTAGGACAACACTTAAGTGTTTCGAAAATCTAGTTTCTAAATCCGTTTGGTTGGTCGTAAATAATGTTTGAAACGTTTATATTCTTGGATATTTCAGTTTTTAGCATTCAGTTTTAACAGAGCTTCCAAGCTCCAGTTCTTTGTTTCACATTAAATGATTTGACAAAGTAATGTAATTTGAGGGGTCTTTTCTAAAGACAATTTGCATACACCATCACAGGTGTTGTAGATGTTCTCCAACTAAATTTGGAGTATTTTGTTAATTTAATTTTTACTAGACATGTTACATATTATTTTGGCTATATATTCTAATTTGTTCTACAATTAGACTTTTGTTTCCTGCACCCCTGTAATTTTTGAAATGACTATTTATTTTAATGGTGTCACATTCGCCTTTCTTACTCGCGAGCAATTTTTTTTACTCAACTAGAAGTTTTTACTTCATTGCTACTTGGATTCTGACAAGAATTGAGATTAGTACTCTGCAGGTATTTATAAAAAAGGTAATCCGCTACATGAGTTTTTTATTCTGGATAAGTAAGATTAGTGCTCTGGATTACTTATTCCAGAAACATTCCAAATCAAAATTTTCGTAACATATTTATCTTACACTATTTCAGAACACTCAGAACATTTTACAAGTGTTTCATAACACCTCATTCAGAACATTTTACTTTATAAGTGTTTCACAAATTGTTTAATCCAAAATATAAAATGTGTGTACTTTTGGAAATTGTATTTTGAACATTTTATTTGATTTTTGAACACCTAGGAAAATTAGGCATTCAAAAAATAAAACATATTATATATTCTAAAATACTTAACTCAGAATACACATCTCACAGTTTAGAGATAAAGTATTTTAGAAATCAAATATTTTATTTTCAAGATTTCGTTTTCTAGAAGCTTTTATAATAGTTTTTTACAATTTAAACTTTATTTTAACAAATTTACTACGGATGAAGACTCTTACTCGAGAATATCAAATGAAATTATGTTTTCAAGTAGTATAGATGATATTGACATAGTCCATGTTCTACTTCTTATGCAATATAAATGAATTTATAAATGAGATTGCAGTGATACATTTGAGAATGAGATAAATGTAACTATTATATAATTATTTTTATATGGTAAAGTTATCAACATAGTAATCTTGTATTATGTTTTTTAACGTTTTCATGAGTTAAACTAGGTCTTCCACACTTTCTGTTTTAGAGACAGTTGATTGCACACTATCAGAAAGAATTATTTCCTCTTAAGTATGACTATATATAAATACACTAAAATAAATATATAAATATAATTAAATAAGAAGTAAAAATTATGTTCTAGAATATGCATTTTGGAATAATTTCAGAAGACATTTTGAAATCGCTCGATCCAAAACATGTTTTCTGGTTGATCATTCCAAAACATTATTTTGGAGTTGCTCAATGTGAAGCATGTTTCTAGATTATAAATTTTGAAAACATGTTCTAGATTGGACAATCCAACTAGATTTTCTAGAATGATCAATCTATGACAACAAGCACCTCCTCCTTCTAGATTGTGTAATCCAAAAACGTTATGATTGAGCAATTCAAAGTTATGTGGAAGGTAAACAAAATGAATTACTTAGAAGAATGTGGTGGTTTTAGAGAAAAAAGAGATTTTTCAGAGAAGAAGCTAAACACAACATTGCTCGACATTGGAATAAGGTGTATTGGTGGCATTAATACCATGATAGCCTTAATATGTTTGTGTTTCATCTTAAAACCACAGAAGACTATATACATAAACACACTTTACAAGCTAACATTATAATTGAAAAAAACTTATAAACTTATTTTATGTTGTAGAGAATGTTTCATCTTACAAAACGTGTTAATATCAAAGATTTATTAAAAGGTGTGTTAAAACTACTTTCCGACAATGCACATTCTAAAACACCTTATGACAACTATTGAACGATTATTTGCTCCCACGATCCTACTCTTTTTCCTTATTTTAGATGAAAGCTCTTTGATTAAGGTGTAATAGGTCACCCCATCTATCAAAATGTTGTTTGAAAGGGAGATTAATATTTAATGTTGCATGAGACATATTTAGTGCATAATTACATTCATGAGTAAACAAATGAAGCAATAAAGATGAAGGTGTGAAGTTCGGGTAAAAAAAGAAATCACTATTAAGATGTTAAACAATACTATTAGACGATCTCATGTTAAGAGAGTTTATAAGTTTTGATGATAACAAACACTATAAGGTGTGCTAAGATCTCTAACAAAGCTACTATTGTGCATACTTAGACAAAGACATATTAGACGGTTTACTAAGATTAAACTTGTTAGAAGTATTAAAACTGCTATATTATGTTCAGAAATGTAAAGTCAAACTATGCAGTGTTAACACATTCGAGAATCCAATTATGCATAGACTCGTTAGACGGTCTTATTGTACAAGGACACACTAGACGATTTTTTGTCCAGATGGTCTTTAGAAGACTCTAAATGCTAGATAAATACAAAAAGCAAGATGAGTTAGAAAAAAAATGATTTTCATGAATTTGTTAGATGATTACTGCATCTTCTACATATTAGATAGTCTAACATATTAGGGAGTGTCTAAATTCAATCTCATTGTTCTTAAAATGCTTTCCAATAATGATTGATTGTTTTTGAATCTCATTTGATCATACACATCAACATTTTCATTCAAAAGAATTGGCTGATTAAATTCTGGAAAGTTTTCATCTTTTTGAAAGTAAAGAGCAATTCGAAAACTATATATCTTGATTGTCCTGATGATTTTTTATTGAAATATATCTTCTACGATAATTTTAAATTATTTTACGAATACATCAACACGATAAAAAAATCAATATTTGAAAGTTTTTGAATTTATAGTGTAAATTGGATGGTTTTCGAAAAACAGAGATACATTCAAATTAGTCTTAAATGTTTTTTGAAAATATATTTTTATGAAAAAATCTTGATTAAAGTCTATTTTCATTCAAAAGAATTATACATACTTAGAAAGATTTCAAGAATAAAATGTTTTATCAAAGAAATTGGTTGTTATATATAGTGCTGGTTAAAAGAATAGCTGTTTAAATTTTACTTAAGAACGTGAAAATTTTAAAAACGTGATTAGCTAATCGTAATTAGTTGAATTTATTTGCATTAGTTGTAATGTGCTAACAACGGAAAATTCGGGCCGGGAATATTGTTGTTGCAGAGATTCATCTGAAAATCAATTTATTATGCGAATCAATCGATGAGAAGACTTTTGAATCCATCACATTATTCTTTAATCATGTTTAACAACTTACAATCTTTCCTAATATATGTTGAAATAAAATAAAATAATATAAACCAGAACAACTTGTTCTTTAATGAAATAATTGACAAATTGAATCCTTAATAGTAACAATATAAGGATAAAATAAATTATATCATATATATTTAAAATTTTATTCAAGATAAAAATCTTAATAAAAACTTTAAATTGTGTTTGGTCTTTAATAATTGATAATTGTCATGTATGTTTATTTAAAAGAAAAGTTAATGTTAATATATAATTAATCTTGAATGGAGTTTTTTACCTTTTGTTTTTTGTTTTATAATTTTAAAATGTTTAATGATACTTTCAAGATTAGTTTCATATTAAAATTAATTCTATCTTAATAAGACGTTAATAATTACTAAAGATCAAATAGTGTTTAATTACATAAATTATTAATAAAGTTAAAACAAAACAAACTAACTAACCAAATTAAAGTTTTTTATTAAGAATTTTTTTTCATGACTATATTAAGAATGAAATTTGTCAATATTTATTGGATTGAACTGACTATTTATGTATATGCAGATGCTGATGTATTTGATGAATCTAAATTGGAAGACTTGAAGAAAGAAGATGTTCTTACCAAAAATGAACTCAGAGAGTGCAACCTGCAAAAGACGGAGGTCCACCTGCAAAAGTTAAGTTAGTAGAAACACAAAGATGATAATTCTTAACAAAGAGTTAGAGTATAAAATAGAGTTTAGTGTGTCCTCTTATCACTTATTTATAGGTTTTGTTGAACTCAGACCATTTAAAAAAAACATTGAATGGTTATCATGAGATATAAATGGATTTTATAACAGTAACCTATAACCGCTAGTTAATGCTCTTTTTTCCTCTTTGGAAGTAAATGATATCTTCATTAATTTTCCAAATCAACTGTACCTGTGTGGAAAGAAGGGCCTAGGTACTAGATGCTTGATGTGAGTTGATTTTTTGATGTTTTTATGATGACACTTTTACTTAATATTGAGATTTTAACAATTAAAGGTGAGGACCTAAGGAAGATTCCCATTGGACACGAACTGAACCAAATGGCTAAGTAAGTGTGAAGGTTCACTTCATAGAGGTAAAAATGAAAAACAAGACATGGTGAGTATGAGATGCAATTGCGGAATTGAAAATGGGCACAAGGTTAACATCAATGGTGGTCATGGCCTCCCAAATGATGCACCATACTCATGATTATGAGCGAAATCCAAGAGCAACAAAGAAGAGAAACTAAGAGACAAACACATAATATGGAATGGAGAAAATGGAAGGAAAATGGAATGAGAAAACTTATGATTGTGGGTGATAAATGTCACGCCACTTGGAGGGTGATGTGCTCCAAGATGAGTGTGTTGGCCGCCACTTGAGAGCTTCCCAATCACTCAAGATAAGACCTTAAACCTAAGAGGACATAAGCCTCACTAAGAGCTAACACAATTTGTGCAGAGTTTCTTTACTTCATTCAAATTCAACTTGTAAAATACAATGAGGTAGGCCTCCTATTTATAGGTGAAGGAGCCTTGGAGAACAAGCATGAAGGGTAGGATGGGAAACAC
>Ga0123341_1000297_pt1 | contig 27642 bp, 11 predicted proteins | sample Turbeapinknodule_FD_89959 | JGI IMG/M metagenome (GOLD analysis project Ga0123341, IMG submission 89959) | Root nodule microbial communities of legume samples collected from Mexico - Turtle bean Mexico pink nodule | ecosystem: Host-associated > Plants > Roots > Nodule | place: Mexico: Nepantla...
AAGATATAATAAATTGATTTCTTTAGAAATAAATTTAGTTTTATAACTATAAATAAAAAAAACACAAATTTATATTATCAAATCAAATTGTTGGGATAGCTAGTTCTAGAAGGGGAGTTGAATATAGTTTGTACTCTACTTGTACAAACAATACAAACAACTTCACAAAATTTATATTAGTTACTCAAACTACTGAGTTATTGTTATTAAAATGTTAGTAGTAATTGTATGACTACGAGAAAGATGTATACATATTGCAAAAGAGTGAGTGATACCCAAAAATATTGTTACTTCTTACATAACTTTCTAAGTCGTATGGTTAAAGTATCTAAATTAAAACTATTAGAATCTACATCAATATTGTATGTACCAATGTCAAAATGATAAAAATAACTAAAAATAAAATAAATCAGGCAAAACACAGAAAAAACATAATTTTAAAAAATAAAATCATGAAATCAAAACAACAAACTATAAGAGAAAAAAAACAACAAAATTGCAAATCCTAGTACCTAAATTCTAAAACCTAACTCGTAATATTTAAATTTTAAATCATAAACCTTAAGTAATTTTTTTTTAGCTTATTAAGTAATTTTGTCCAAATAGAAATCTTGTCCTTGGAGGGAATTGTAGGCTTCCAAAAAAATTTATTAAATGGGTCCTTATATTGTTTGTTTTCTTACTCCATCTAACAACTATAATTATAGATTTATTGTCATGCCATAATAATACTTCTTATAAATTTTAGTTCCAAATCTGTTGGAGGGTGTTGATTGTTATTTTTATTTGTTTCTTATTTGTTTATTACTAATGCGAATTATTATATATTAAATGATGAAAATCAACTTCTTAATGGTGCACGAAGGTTCTATAAAATCTACATCCTTAACCCCATGCACTAACTTAAAACATTACATTGATTATTTCTTCCTTCCTGCACTTCTAAATGTTCTCCTGTCATCCCATATAAAATATAAAAAGACATTTTTATCTTTTTGTGTCACTTCCATATTTTGAATTACATAATTCAAAAGTTAATCTCGAATTCGGAAACAACTTAAAGAGAGCTTACTTGAGTGTGCATACATAAGTATGTGGCCATGGGCTGATTGTCCTTTTTTTAATCCATAATATATTTTTAAAAAATGGTATTTCGGATTATATAATCCAGAAGTCTGGATTTGAGAATAGCTTTTGGATTATGTAATCCGGACACGCATTTGAAAAAAGACTTTCAGATTACATAATCGGAAAGTTAATTTAGACTTCTGAATTATGTAATCTAAAAACTAATCATATATCTAAAAAAATATTTTCAGATTACATAATCCAAAAGCTAATTAGGGATTTAGAAAAAGACTTTCGAATTACATAATCCAAAATATTACACAGGAACATTTTTGGAATATCAAAAAGTTTATGGAAGTGGGAAAAGAATATATGAAGGTGTAGGAAGAAACAGTCTCAAACATTAACCATCTCCCAAAAAAACCCTAAACACAAGACCGCATGCTTCAAAAATGTGTTCTAAAAATCAAAATCCAAAATATTTCTGAATAAAAGATTTTGGAAGTATTTTTATTTACACTCTTCTTTTGTGTAAGGTTATTTTTATCATTTTCAATAGGAGATTAGGTGCATGTTGAAATTGATATGGTGCAGGGAGAAATTGCCCTAAACCAGACCACCAACCTGAAACCTAAAACCTCAGATATTGGACCTTGAGCTGGAATCTTGAACTCAGACCCAAGATTCTCAACATTTAACCACATGCAAGTTCTTCTTCCACCCAATCATTTTTAACGGGCACCAACATAATTTTTTATTTTCAAAAATACCTTCATTCCAAAAATGAAAATCCAAAATTCAAAATAATACATTCGTATATCCAAAATTCAAAATCTCATTTCGGATAAAAAAAAATCCGTATTACATAAAATTCATTCCAAAAAAAAAATTCCAAAAACATTCCAATAAAGAAGATGCATAATATATAACCCTATTTATTTAAGGGTATTTTCGTCTTTTCATAGTGAAATTGGGTGTACGTGCAGGAACTAATTGCCTTAACCACAAACCACCGTAGATCCAAAATCCCGTGCCTTATCCGAAACCTCTAATTATAAACACTCAACCCATGAACTCTATCCATTTACACTAAACCCCAAACCTCTTATCTTAATTTTATAAATCTTAAATTATTAACTCTAAATCTCAATCTCTAAACCTTTGGTATTTTCAAAACTAGTTATGACAAAACTCTTAAATATTTAAGAAAATATATTTTTAAATTAAAAAATTAAAAGTAATAATTAAGATTAACTTCTCTAATAATTTTTAATTTTTTTTTAATTTTGAGAAATAGTTAAAATTAAATTTCTTTTTAAAGCGAACACATTGATTTGATTTAATTCAAATTTTATATTAAATTAAAACTATTATTTATTGGTTGTTATAATAAAATTAATTATTGTAAAATGGAAAATATTAGCCGTATAAAATTTGTGAATGTTGTAAGGTTAAAGAATCTTAATGACAATATTTAAATACAAAAGACCAGAAAAGAGTCTCCAAAAGCTGAAAGGACTAAGATAATATTTTAGAATGAGAAGATAAAAACATATTTTTTAAAAATTCTAAATTCATTTACCCATTATGCCCTCATATTTTGACCGAGCTTGTGTTTATCCACGAATCTGTTTTTTATTTTTTGTTTTTTAATAAATGGTTTATGTTATGTTATTTTATTTATCAGGACTTGCTACGCTATTTTGATTGGAAGGGTAAAAAGTCGGAACCACCGGGAGGCAGGGCTTCACACATAGAATTACGCGGTTGCCGCAGTCAACATCCCCGGGATTCCGAAGTCCAGAACAACCACAAGAGGCGGAGAGGGTTTTTCTCATTGGAAGATCAATCAACTGGGCTTTGAGATGGTGAAGGAGACCGAATACTATGACGTGCTGGGAGTCATCCCTACGGCATCCGAAGCAGAGATTAAGAAAGCCTATTACATGAAGGTAACACTCTAGCTTTTCGATCTTTATTCTTGTTCGCGTATTTGTTCTCTCTTCATATCCAATAATGCAACTCATAAATTGATTATTTGACCCGATTATACGGTATTACGCTGAGCTACGTAACTCTTTTACTTTGCAAGCTATGTTAAACCTCAATAGATCCGTCTGTTCCCACTTAGCAGTTTAAATAGACAGAAAATAGCAGATGCGTATGTCCTATGGCTGGATCTGTCCATTTTGTCGAATTCAAAATGAGTTGTTCACTCGTGATGTTTGCTTTCTCTATATATAATACCAACTAAGCTTATGTACAATGAAGTTGAAATGCTTGTACATCCAATGGCAGTCTGACTTTGGAAATCTGAATATAATTTCATACTGTTTTGATGGTTATTATCTATTACCTGAATTTAAAACAAAACCAAGTGGTTTGATTATGTTATTTATACCTTTTCTTCAATACCTTATGTGCAGGCAAGGCAGGTGCATCCAGATAAAAACCCAAATGACCCTCTTGCTGCACAAAATTTTCAGGCAAGAATATTGTATTTCAGTTTAGGACTATTTTAAATTTTAAGGGTACTGAATGCCATCCGACCCGGATTGCCTAGTTAATTGTGTGAAAATAATTTTCCTCTCTATAACTATTTAATGATCTAAATATACTACTAGCCTTGCACCCGGAGTAAGTGAATCCTCACCTAACTAAATTAACAACATTAACTTATTTTTCTTCACGATGTGATCATTAAATCAACAACCATATTTCTCAAGTTCATGTTATGTTAAAACATCACATAACTTGAATTCTCCATTCTAGTACCAGTCAGCATATTGGAATTTGCCTTGTTGAATATGAACATATACACCACCAAATGCTTATAATTTTTATGGAGTTTTATATTGTTCTGCTGTCTCTTATTGTCAATTTTCCCATTGCATGTGTCAAACATGTCTTCAACAAAATAGGTAATATCATGATGTGTTAATACCATTATTCTTAATTCAACTGTTTTTTTATTATATATTATGTAGAGCTAGAATTTTAATATTGTTAAATAGTTATTCCCTACATGTTTGATACTCTGGTTTTTTAGGTTTTAGGTGAGGCTTACCAAGTACTGAGTGACCCAGGTCAAAGGCAAGCTTATGATGCTCATGGAAAATCAGGAATTTCAACGTCAGTTTCCTTTTTTAAATTAAGATATTAATTAATAGTTGAATATCAAACATGATAGGAAGTGGAAATTTGTAATCTTATTAATGAATTTTACAGCATTTTTTTTATAAAATCATTTCTCTTGTGCTGATTTATGTCTTTTACTCATTCTTTTCAGAGAAGCAATTATTGATCCTGCAGCAATATTTGCAATGCTTTTCGGTAGTGAGCTTTTTGAGGAATATATAGGCCAGTTAGCCATGGCATCAATGGCTTCAATGGACATTTTTACTGAAGGAGAACAATTTGATACTAAAAAGTTGCAAGAGAAAATGAGGGTATAATGATATAGTCTTTCTTCTAACTGCATTCTTTTCTTTTCTGACTTCTTTTTCTATATATGCACGTGTCTTGTTAGAAATATAAGAAATATCTATATAAAAAACTGCATTCTTGAAATATCTAAAAATCTTGGAATATTTCTAACATAAATAAAAACTGCTTTGCTTTGTGACACTTATTTATTGTTGTGTATACACATCACCTCTCACTAGTTATCATAGGATTCTTAATGTGACCATGCATGTTTTAACTAGTTATAACACACACTAATAGTCTAGTCTTGCCTACTTGTTTTTTGTTTTAACTAATTATAACTTCAATAGTCTAGTCATGTTTTTTGCATATCAGTAGCAACTAGTTAGGATAATTACTAACTAGTTGCTACTGATATGCAAACTTCACAAAGCAATCTCTCCCAATTTCTATGTCTGAGTTTTTGTTTCAACAGTATTGCTGGGGGGATTCACACTACTATAAAAAAATAAGAATAGGAATTACTAACTCTATACTGTTAGTTTTCTTTCCTCTATAATTATAATGAGATATTAGGACTTGTATAAGAAAGAGGTGCTACCTAATAACACAATAATCTGGTAACTATTTTAACATTTAAAGCTAGGAGAGTAGATGTTAGCTAGTAACAATGTTCTATTTTTGTTTAGTATTTGGTGAAGATGGGCACAAGTTTTTCTCTGTTTTGCATATATCCAGTTACTAGAAGGCCCTGTTGAATTCTTGTTCCCAAAATGACAATCAGCGCTTGGTTATTGCCAGTGTTGTTAAATACCAGATGGCACAGCCATAACAGTGTGGCGTGTCGTATTGGCAACCGTTACCATCCACTATTTGTACATAAATATCTCTGACATTTCTGTCGTGGTGCTTGCCATGGACATGGCATCGCTGTGGTTCGTGGCACCCATGGTGAAAAAATGTTTTTTAAATGTTTTTGGGGTGTAGTTTGGCCAATTTTCAAACAACCCAAAAAGCCAAACACCCTCAACTGTTTGCTCTACCCTGAAACTGCCATCAATACTAAACTCAAGAGAACCATAGTGCAGTCTTCTCCTTCTCATAGTTATTTTGTTAACTGCGCTGGCAACCTGAAGCATACCAACAACTTGCCAGTGTCCAGAACAATGCAGGCTACGTGAGCTATGGTCACTTCTTCCTAAGACTCATTAATCCGTTTTTTTTTCTTCCTGTTTGTTTGTTTTTATTCTTGTTGAGTCTGTTTCTTTTTTCTTTTCCTCTTTTCTTCTTCTTTTCGTACATTCTTCATAGCGTGCTGTGTGTTATTTTTTTTCAGTTCTCCATTTCAGTTGTTTCTCTCCTTTTCTCTTTTTAGCCATGTTCTGTTTTCTATTTGGTTCTGTTTTTACATTCTCTAATTGTTTTTTTCTCTCGTTTCCTCTTTTGTTACAGATGTTCCTTCTCTATTTGGTGCTTTGTATTTTACTGTAATCTTTTTTTACTCTCTTTTTCTCTATTTTACAAAAGTTTTTTCATTTTGGTTATCTGCTTTTTTACAGTTCTCTGGGTTTTTTCATCCTTTTTACAAAACATCTATTTCTATTTAGTGCTATGTTTTTTCCTTTCTGTAATTTTTTTCTTTTAAATTTCAGAATTATTTTTTTGTTTTTAGAATTTCTTCAACTAGGAAGGAACAAATGGTTGTAGTTGAAGAATCTGTAGAAGATAGTTGTGAGAAAGAGGAACTAGAAGTAGGATTGCCAAATGATAATTTGGAAATATCAGAAGAGGAAGATGAAGGATATGTCTCTTTGGATAATGAGGAGAATGATTATATTGGGTTAGAAAAGGGGGATGAGGATGAAGATTAGTTTGTAATGAGTCATTTTGGTTTTTAGTATTGCCTTTTTGTTATGTGATGACAATCATGGGATTGAGACTTTGATGAATGCAATGAATTTTAGTTTTATATTGGTTTTAATATATTTCCAATTTCTGCTGTTTTTTTTTTTAGTTTATATACATGTGTGCAGTCCACCATGGCTTCTACCATATTTATAGGACAGATTTTGTGCTCACAGCTATTGGCCATTATCAGCTATTGATAACCTTGGTTGTTGCTTTGCACAACAATATTTGAATCCCAATTGTTACTTACAGAAATAATATTATGGTACTGTCATTCACATGCATCACTACAAAAATAGGGCCACCCTAACAAGGATGGAAGAAAACAAGGTTGTCAAAATTGCTTCTTTAAAAGTCCAAATTGTAGTATAGCTGGACAAAATAATCAAAACCATAGTCATCTGTCAATCCTCAAAATCTACCTATCAAAGAAGTGGCTCTAAACTTGTCCAAACTGCTTCATCGCATTAAATTTTTTACAAAAAGAAACCAATGACATGATTATTGATACAATTTTAACCCTATATTGTTGATAGATAGTTATATCCATCATAGTAGTCAATAGTGTACTGTGACAGATCGGTAGTGACAGATTCATTAGCATTAGCGGCCATTGCAGATGCAATAGTGGGCAAAACAACAGCTTTTTCGCAGTGCTACCACGATTTTAGCTACAAAATCCCATTTTTACCTCTGAAAAAATGTTGAGGGTTTTTTTGGCAAATTTTCTAATGCATTTTTTGCTTTAGAAACATAATAATAGGTTTCAATCCTTTATTCCTTGACTGTTACAAAAAAATTACACGTTTTGACCTCTATTTCTTTATGCTTTTTCACATGTTCTCAATTCACATTCTGCAATTTTTTTCCCGTAAGTTATGTTCTTTTTCTATTAATTTCGTCATCATCTTTCATTTTTTTCTTTATTATGTTGGTTTTTTGCTCCTAGATTGTTAGGGAATGTACACTTCTTAGTAAGAATTTACGTAATATAAAATAATTTAAATAAACTATAATAACATTCAAATAAAAGTTAAAAATCTTATCACAATCCATAACTGCACTCACATAGATTTGCATCCCTGTAAAAATGACAATTTGACATCTGATTCTGATTCCAAAACTAAGGTCTAGCCTTGGTGTAATTAAAATGTGGCAAATTATACTTACATTTGTGTTTCAACATGGTATCTTAGAAGGATATAATAGTCATTCTCTTGAAAGTATTCCATATTAAGACGTAATAGCTTATTTCTTACTGTTTGTCTGAAGCCCTTTATTTTGTGGGCATCCTTTCTCCTTCACAACAGTGGGTTCTTGTGATGTTGGGGTTAACAATTGATGTGGGGTTTGTAATCATTATAATGACAAAAGAAGGATGCCAAGTTATTGATGGTTTGATAGTAACAAAACTTCATGCTACAACTGAACTTCAACTCGTTTTGCAGAAAATATATTGGTGTGAATTTGATCAATTTGTGTAATTGATATAAGCTTTATTAGTTGACTTTAGAAAGGGTGTACCAACAGAATAAAACACTATTGCCGTGGTTAATTGAGGGGGCCTAGATTATATTTGATTTTAGACTGGTTGAATTGCTTCTTGATTCAAAAGTTTATACAAGTTGGCCAGAGCCCACAATAGAGTTTGACGAGTCAACTCAATTTTTCTACCTAAAAGCATAAACTCTTAGGAGTTGAATTGTGAGCTTGACAATAATGTTTTAATTTGTGCATTGAACAAGATAGATGTTTATTTTTCTATAATATTAAAGTTGTAATAAATCTTTTTTAATCTGCACATTATGTTATAATTAGATTTGATATAAGTAATTATATTTGAATATATATGTTGTTATAGATATGCAATGAACAATGTAAATTGTTATATGAGGTTATTTTTAAAAACTTGTCAAATTCTTTTAACAAATTATTGAAATTCAATTGACATAGAAATAGAAGATGGTAGATTGAAAATTATAGGTGAGTGGGTGAATTTATTTAGAAAACAATTTTTAAACCAAAAAGAGAGAAAGAAATCAAACAAGGCCTAAGAATTTCACTCTCCAATTTGTATATACTAATTTATAACACTGGATTTTTAGTTTGTATTTAATATTCGCAATAACAGTCTTCTCTATGTTACAATACTACTCTCCCTTTTAGCAACAAACTAATGTATGCACTCTATACACTTTTTTCATGTCACCATAAAGAAAGGCTAGTAATGCCATACTTAGCAGCCAAACAGGCCTGAGTGGACTGCTAAATTATCAAGGGTGACCTTCATAGTGTAAAACTATTTACTCTTTACCTTTAAGTAGAGAAATCAAATCGCAAGTCTAATTTTGTTCAAGGGCATGGACATTAGAGAGGGTCTCAAATACTATGGTAGGAACAATGAAAGAATCTAAGAAGCTGTAAAGCAACTAGTACAACTAGATCAGTCATCTTAAGAGACAACACAAAAATACCTTACTTATAAGTAGACTTAGTAATTGAAAAAATTAGGGAAGAAACCCTACTTGTGATTCTATTTTGCTATCTTTAGTCATGATTAAACAATGTCGTTGGTGTCATTTTGAATGATTTTTTTTGCTCACAATGACTCGCTAACTCAATAGTTAACTTGTGAATTTGCTCCAGTCTACTTCATAATCAAGTTTACATGGGAGTTTACACAGACTAAACTCAAGCTCGTCCAAGTTTTCGACTTAACCTACGAGTTTGAAAACCATGATATCATGTATATAAGAATACAATCTCGTTTATTTTTATATTGCAATCAACCTATATAAAACAAAGCTTGTTGTATAGTTTGTGTTATAGTTATATAAATAAGGAACTAATCCTATTAATCAAGAGTATCTAGATTATATATGTATTATTAGGAACACTTTTATTTATTCTCATATAATATCTTTGTTATTAGAGGATATCAAATTTCTATTTCTTATATTGTTTCCTTTTTTTCTCAATATAAAACACCATGTTGTTTCGGAAACACGATTTTTCACGAGATACCATTGGTCTCAGAACGAATATACACGTTTCTCTCTATCTTCATATGTATTTTGTCTTTGTTAATGCCCCTTTCTTTAAGTCTATTCCGTATTATACAGTTGTTCATTCCAGTGACGACATATGTAGTCACTTTCTTACCACCATCATGTTGGAACAATTGGCTCTATAGCGGGGGTTGAATAGAGCATGTAGACTCCTTCTCACAACAGACTAGACTATACCATCTAGTATCAAATTGAGCAAACAACACCACAACATGTTATGTCTAGTTCTCCTTAAGCAGACAACTTAAGAGGTTCCACTAAAGAAAAAAGGATTACACCCTCTCCAGCTTATCAGAAGTACACAAACCTCTCCATGTTACAGAGAGTACACCAACCACTCTTGGTTTAACCTGTCTTAATCTCCCTCTAAGATTAAGGCCTTTCAAGAAAATAAAAGAAGACAAACAGTACAATCAAAGCTGACAGGACAAAAATTCACTAAGTAAAGGATTACAAGTCTTTTGCACACGCCCACAAACGACACCTTAGAAAGTAAAGATAGATAGTCTTGTATTGCACTTGTGTTTTCTTCAATTTTATTGCTTTATATAGGCTTGATCAATTTGACTGTTGAGGCTTTTCTTGATATTTGCTTTATCTTCACAACATATCTTCATCTTGATTCTTTCGGACGGGCTTCTTCAAAACTGCTTAAGGAAACAATTCAAAGATGTTTGAATATATGGCAATTGAATGTAATCAAGACAAATATGTATAACTGCACTAGTTTCCTTATTAAGAAGTTGTTAGACTGTTGATCATAAACCATTTTTAATTATAGATTTCATAGTCATTTGGAAAACATTTTAAATGGTTAATGTTTATATCTATAAAAACTTGATCGTAAGGGCTTAGTTATCATTCTTAATTCATAATTTTCATTTTGTACGGTCTATTAGATCGTCTATTGTTGAGACTTTCTATAGATATTGAATGATCTATAAGATCCTCCTACTGAACAAAAACACATGTTAGTATATCCATATAAAATAATCATATTTAAATAAATAATACACACAGAATGTTTATTATCATCAAAACATATGGATGGTCTACTAGCATCAGACCGTCCAATGGGGTGTAGATCGTCTGGGGTCTTAACATGTCAATCTTTCTTCATCACCACCAAATGACTCTATCATAACTCGGGATTTTTCTCCAATACCTTTAGGTATATCAACACCCTTCACGACCTATTGAAGTTCTAGTATGGGATCCATCTTTGATGAATAATGATATAGAGGTTATGCTTAATCCTTCCCTGACACCATCTCCTGTATGGGGTTTGGTCTCCTTCAAAAATGATTGGCCTATTGCTATTTAAAAAGGTATACATTCTACCCATAACCCTCCTCCACACTATACAAACCTCAATTATCATCAGTTTTCTACCATACATTGTACTTGTTATCTTCTATTCCTATTCCTAAATCTTCAGATAAAGCTTTATCTCACTTAGAGCGGCAACAAGTGATCATCAATGAATGTGTGCCCTTCAAAGTAGTGGTACTTGGGAGTTGGTTCATCTTCCAGATGGCAAATCAATTGTTGGGTGTCACTAGTTGTTTACTCTTAAAACAAGACCTGATGGTAATATTGATCGCTATAAAGCTCAAGTCATTTTCAGAGGATACACAATACACAAAAATATGTTGCCAAGATTATACTAACACTTTCTCATCTATTACAAAAATGACATCTATTCGGCTTCTCTTTTCCATTGCAATTGTTCACTAGTGGACTATGTTTGAACTTGACATTAAAATTGCATTTCTACATTGTGATCTTAATGAAGAAATCTATACAGAGCAATCTTCTTGATTTGTTGCGCAATGGGAGTTGTCTAATATGGTATTATGTTGTCTGCATAGGTCCCTATATGACCTGAAGCAATCACCCCGTGCATGGTTACAACGTTTTGAGACTGTCATCTAGTAGTTTGGAATGATACAAATTGATGTCCATTCTTTGTTTTAGCGTCATTCTTCCCAAGGTTGTATCTATTTCATTGTAAATGTGGATGGCATTGTTATTATAGCTAGTAATAAGTAGGGTATTGTACAACTAAAATAATATCTTGCTCAAAAGTTCCAAATAAAAGTGACACAATCCAAGGATGGTTTGGTCATATATAAGAGAAAATATCCTCTCACTATTTTAGAAGAAACACAACATTTTAGAAGAAGCACGGATGATAAAAGTTAAGCTTGTGAACACGTTAATGGATTCGAGTGTCAAACTTGTACTTGACCAAGGAGAAGCACTTTTTGATCATGGGAGATACAAATGATTAGTTTGTAAATTAAATTACCTCACTATGACTTGTCTTGACATCACTTTTGTAGTGAATGTTGTAAGTTAATTTTCAAATTCTCGTGAAATCTTTGGGATGTAGTTGTCGGATCCTAAAGTATATTAAGAAGGCTCCTACGAAATACCTCATTTATGAGGATAATGACATACTCAAATTGTTGGGTATTATGACGCTGACTTGATAGGGTAACCAAGAGATAGACACTCCATTTAATGGTACCGTGTTCTTGTTATGGGTAATTTAATATCGTGGAAAAGTAGGAAACAAAATGTTGTTGAAAGAACAATTGCAGAAGCAAGATGCAAGGCAATGACACTAGTCACTTGTGGTGAGCTCATATGGCTAAACAACTTCTTGAAGAGCTAAATTTATAGAAAAATCCCAAATGCACCTTGAATGTGACAACCAAGTAGCATTACACATTTGTAATCCTAACTTTCATATCATTTCATATGAGAAAAACTGGAGTGTGGAGACATCACCACTAGATTTGTCAACTGTAGTGAGCAGATGGCTAACATATTCACCAATGTCTCTAAAAGGACCAAGGATCGATCATATTTGTAACTGGTTGGGTATATACGACTTTTGTGCTCCAACTTGAGAGGAGTGTTTCAGATACCCAATTTTAACATCTGTTGCACTTTATTTAATTTTCTCTTTCAACAACAAAAGTTTTATGTGAGCAATAGCTAGTTCATCTTTCTTTTATTTCCAAAAGTTTGACATGGCCATCTTGAAGAAATTAAATCTTTATCCTGTCTTAGGTGCAGTAGTTTTTTCATTGTTGTTTTGACAGATTTGTTCTTCCTACAGGTTGTTCAAAAGGAAAGAGAAGAAAAGCTCGCAGAGATATTGAAAAATAGACTCAACCAATATCTCCAAGGAAACAAAGAGGAGTTTTTAAATCATGCAGAAGCTGAAGTAGCCCGGCTATCCAATGCAGGTACTGTTCCCTAATAATAATTCCAGGCATGCAGACATGAGGATGAAAACATTATATAGCTGCAAAATTACATTATCAATTCATGGTTACATTACATCTCATTTTGATGCTTTTTAAGGTCACATGTCACTCTGTGGTTGTAGAAGTCATTGAAATTTATTGCTTTAATTGTATACAAATAATGATATGGTTAAAAGATTGACTTTACATCATTTGTCTAATCTTGAGTGTTTGAATATCAAAATAACATTACCAGGACTGTTGCTTTTTCTGAATTATTCAGTTGTTATTATACAGCTTATGGGATTGATATGTTGAATACCATTGGCTACATATACGCAAGGCAGGCAGCAAAAGAGCTAGGGAAGAAAGCAATTTATTTGGGTGTGCCTTTTATTGCTGAGTGGTTTAGAAACAAAGGGCATTCTATTAAATCTCAAGTTACAGCAGCAACAGGTGAGCAACTTTTACTTTAAAGCCTCTCTGAGCTGTGATACGTTCTTGGTGCTAATCATGTGATAACTTCATATAATATCTGTATTTCTCTCTCTTATTTTGGATGTTGGGTGTTTCTTTAGACTTGGTGGATTGAATTGACCACCCATAAAGGCTTTGGTAAAAAAGTGAACCTATGCTTTCATGTAAAAAAGGAAAAACAAAGTATTTTGGATCTGCTTGTGAGTTTTATCAATCAAATGGATGATCTATCTGTATTACATTTCACAATCAATATGGACAATTCTTCACGGTTTGTTGGACTTCCACCTGATCTTGCTTCAAATCAAAATCAGATTTATCGGGACCCACTGCTCCCACCAGTGACAGTCCAAAAGCAGTTGTTGCGTCTCTTAACTTTACATGCTTTTGGATCATCTTCCACTTCTAGTTGGGATTCTTGCCCTTGTCTCACACTTATCCTATTGTGGAGGATGTGGTGGTCGTGGACGTTTTCTGTTTGCAACTTCTCTAAGAATAGGGGACATGTTGAAGCAAAGTATCAAATCAAAGCTAGGGAGCAGTCAGGTTTAGTCAATGTAGCCTAAGTCACTGCTTAGTCTTAGATATTACTATCTCTACCACTAAATATCATGAGTTTCTCTAGCTTTGTGCAACCAATGAGGTTGCCTCATTTGTTATTGCTATGGCACAGTCCACTAACCCTTCATAATAATGTCCCACAACATTTTCAGGGGATATAATTCCTACTACCTGCCATTTGATTAACTTCATGCCCTACTCGTTTCTAAATAATCAGATTTCTATTGAATATTCATCCTATTCCCTTACAAGTCTTTAAGAATACATCTTTTTTTCATGATCTCACTCAAGGTAGAAATACATTATCTTCAAATTCCTTGAAATATATTTTTCTTGGTTAATTTGAGCTACGAATGTTTCTCTCTGTAACCTTAATAATGTCCGGTCTATGACTTTCTTTTGAAAAATACTTTTTTTCTTTTCTTCCAGCTTTGAAGATGTTCTAGAGGTTTGACCTAAACTTCCAGTTCGAGTTGTTACTCTTGTTCAAGCATCACTTTCTATTCCTTAACCTCCTACACTACTCGCATGAAAAACACATACTCAATTGACACCACCTCTAACAAATCCCCCAACATCATCAATTGCTTCCACCATTGTTGCTTGCACCTGAACTTCCTTTAGTACTTCACAAAGGTATTTGGTTCACTTGTGCTTTAATCCTAAATGTGCTTTAAAATTAGGTTAAAAGGGCAATTAGGGACAAGGAGAACATGCTTTAGGTTTAAGGAGAGATTTGACCAACATCCTGAGAAGTAATTTTTGATCCATTAGCTAAAGTAATAACATGAGAAATTTTAGGGTGAGAGATAGAAGAAAATAAGGAAGCATTACCAAAAATGTGATCAGAAGCACCTGAATCAATTATCCATGAACTTTGACACTCCAAGGCTTGATAAATGCAAACTTTTGACAAAAATAGAATGGGTGAAAGACTATGCTTGGGTATCGGACTTCAACCTCAGATATTTTTTATATTCTTCATTAAAGGACTTTGGCTTAGAATCTTTAGATTTTGAAATATTGGCTGCCTTGACAGAAAAGCCATGTAAGGAGTAATAATTCTCTTCGGTGTGACCCATTCTCTTACATTATGTCATGCTCCTCGAGGTGCATAAGACCCAAGTGTCGACAAACAGTGGCAGGTGGCGGATGACTACGAACAATAAATGAATAACTTGAGAAAAATACAAAAGATAGAGCATGAATATTAGAGAGTGTATTTCCCTTTCTTAGGATCTCATATTTCTAATAACTTTGGAGACATGACATCAACTACAGTGTATGAGAGAAAGAGAAGAGAATATGAAAAGATATATCTAGGAACTAGGTACAATAAGAAGCACACAACAACTTTACAATAAATTCTATTTAAGACAACTTAGAAGGCTTAATCACTTGAATATCATGAGGCCAAGTATCACATTTGCAGTTAGTGTGATTAGTCAATTCTTGAAGGGGTCCATGTGATAGTCATTGGAAAGTTTCTACTCCTTCGATACCACAAAAATGCACCAAGCCATGGATTAATATATGAGGACAAAGGCAATTGCATATTTGACACCGATTGGGTTGGATCACCATCAAACGTGAAGTCCATTTCTGGATATTATGTTCTAATCAGAGGAAACTTGATCCCCCTAAAGGAGCAAGAAGCAAAAAATGTTTCTAGTTCCAGTGCTAAAGTTGACTGCCATGCAATGCAATAGCTGCTTATGAGATTACCTTCTTAGGCAACTCCTCCAACAATGAAAATTTGCAGTCAAGAAACTCGTATGCAACAGTCAAGCTTCTATTCACATTGAGTAAGATCCAGTCTTTCTGTGAATGGACCTAACAGAGGTATCGTCTGTCATTTTTTGGGAGAAAGAATGTGCTTTCAAGAGAAATCATCACTATCTTTGTTAACTCTGGTGACCAACTTGCAGACATGTTCACTAAATCCCTCAAGGGCTACTGTGTTCATAACAAGTTTGACTTAAATGACATATATATGCTCCTCCTAATGGAGAGTGTTAGAGATGTAAGTTGGCTACATTAAATAGAGAGATATGGTATGATTTGATAAGGAAATATCTTACCAAATATTTCACTTTATTAGGTATTGATTTTGTTGGTTAGTATTGTATCTTCATTATAAATAAGAGTACTCGTGTGCAAGCCTCTCTGTAGTGTCTGTTAGAAATTATTAATCTCTTTCATAATTCTTCCTTCTGATCCTGGGAGCTGGACGTTATATTCTTCCACTTCTTTTAACTAGAGATTCTTTTTTCCTTTTTTTTTTCATTTGTACTGGTATATTTTTTTTCTCCCGAATAAGCCCCATATCAAGGCTTTTATTTGGTCTGTGATACTGAATGATTAGTATTTGTCTCTAACTACTTACCTGTTTTGTTTTGGCTCTCGGGACTTGCAAACGTGAATTGCTAATGTGAAAACATTGCGCAGGAGGTTGATAATGTTTTTTTTCTTTGCTGTGGTTGTAGGGGCAATTGCTTTAATCCAATTGCAGGAGGATATGAAAAAGCAACTCAGTTCAGAAGGGGACTATACTGAAGAGGAGCTTGAAGAATACATGCAATCTCACAAGAAATTAATGATTGACTCTTTGTGGAAGCTTAATGTGGCGGACATTGAAGCCACTCTTTCCCGTGTTTGTCAAATGGTTGTTTTTTCTAGGCCAATGTCACTTAGTTGCATAATGTAGATTTAGGGGCTGGCTATGTTTAATTTAGATCGTGTGTGATTCGCTTTAGGTTCTTCAAGACAACAGTGTCAAGAAAGAGGAACTACGTGCTCGAGCTAAAGGGTTGAAAACTCTTGGTAAAATCTTCCAGGTGGTTTTTCTTTCCCTACTCTTCATATAATTTTAGCAATATTGTATACTGATTATAAAATGATTCTGAATTCACGATTCCAATTTAGAGGGTTAAGTCAGCCAATGGAAACGACAATGAAAGTGTACCAAATAAGGCAGTGCACAAGTTGAATGGAAGTGAAACCAGCAATGATGCTTGTTCTCCCAGTACATCACCCAAATCTTCAAGTCCGGAATTTTCGAGTGATGCTTCATTTGCATCCCAGGTGCAACATTTCACGCTGATCCTTTAATTCTTTCTTTTCATTTGGCTAGAATACTGTCATATTTTTATACAATTTAGGCTAGGTTTTCTTTCTATTTGATTTATTTGAATGTAAATATTTAGAGTGACATGTTATACTTGTTTTGATACAAATGAATGTAGAGCCCCTACGTGGAGGCCCCGCACTTCGCTGGCATGCAATTTGATTATAACTTTCCTAGGCCAACCGCCCCACCGGGAGCCCAGAGACCTACAACAACCAGCAAGGATTGAATTTGATATCCCGTGTGCAGTTTTTTTTTGGGGGGAGAGGTATGTATCTCTCGTGTGGAATGTGCCTGTATCAGGGTGTGTTATTGTATGTATCACTCTTGTCGAATATGCCTCTATGTGCTGGAGATGGCATCTTTTCGGCGGGGACCGCATTGTGCAGTGTGGTTTTGCATGTTTAATAATTCTATACATAGATGAGGGGAGGATATTTTAAAGTAGTGTTCTCACTGCCAGCTGGCCGTGATTGGTTGCCATGTATTTTGAATAGTGTATTTTGTTGGGGTGCCTGCACTTAGGTTACATTAAGTTTCATAAGAGGTAGTGTGAGTCCATTTTAGAAGGGATTCCTGTGTAATAACTAAATTCAACACATGATATATATGTTTGGGTCTTAGTTTTATTCATGCTGGGTCACGTACCCCTCCAATGCTCGAGTGCCAAGTATGATCTTGGTTTTGATTAAATATTGTGTACGAGATCTTTAATAGTTAACTTGCTTAAAGTTTGTTTGCAAAACAAGTAGCCACTGAAACATTACTAAAACAAGTGCAAGCAGCGTATAATCTTTAAAATTTCAATACAACTCCTCTTTCATGTAGTAGACCGTGTAACACATTTGACGGTCTACCCTTTTGTTCTTTATTCTCTCTTCTTTTTTTTGTTTTATTCTTTAACTATGTAGAACTTATATTCAAAACAATTTCAAAGCTTCTTTATTTTTTGAGACATGGATAAACACAGTTTTTTCGATTTAGGCTTATAGGGAGGGTTAAAAACAAAAAAAAAAGAGTATAGAATTGAGAAGCTAACAAGTGGATTATCATGAAGGTAGGATAATATGGCTAGTGGATTAAACAAAAATCAATCATATCAGTTTATGCATGAAAATTACATTTGTAAAATAAAGAATCAAACTTAATTTTAGAGTATAAACAAACATGAGTAAAAACATACTAAAAAGAACATTAGACACACCAAAAATGCGACTCTAGCATTTTTTTATAATCTTCTTTTCTTTGCACAAAATCAAAATATACTTCACAATTATCAAATCTTTCATTTCTCTATTTCAAATTACTACATTGATATTTTCTTTCATAATCAATCCTAGATCTTGTTCTCGTTTTTCTCTTTCAAATATTATGTTTCCAATCTCCGTTTAGATTTGTGTATTTATTATGACATAATGTTGTTGTAGAAGATTTTCTTAAATAATATCTTCGAAGATTTGTTTTGTTTTATAAGTGTTTAACAAGAGATTTTCAATTTCAAAAATTCGAGAGAATATCTTTGTAAAAGATTTTCTTCCAATTATTTTTTTGACATATTTGCAGATTTTAATTCTCTAATTCTTTATCTTAGATCTCGTTTTCCGTTTTGGTCCAAAGAAACAATTTGCACTTTCACATGTTTCGGCTCACTCGCAGTTATATCATATCATATCATCTAATGAGACACTTAACCATCAAATCGTTTTGTACCAAAATAAATCCAATTAGATGAATCTCAATTTAAATAGTAAATTTATTCACGATTTCAGTCCAATAATCTATAAGTAAAACTTTGAAGTATGAACAAAATTATGCTCATTGGGGACTTATACTTTATTTGTTAAAATCCAAATATGTAGGTCTTTGATTTATCATTTAATCTAGGCGTGCGCACTTTCATAGCTTCTTCATGAACCTCCATACTTTCTATGAAAAATCTAATTTATCCTTAATAAATTTATATTTTAAATTTTACAATTTAGAATATAAATGAAAAGAACGCCGTTGCAATTTGAGGTCAACAACGCTTTCTTTTTGTAACCTTGAGTTTCCTCTTTCACCGCAATGTTAGAGTTTTTGAAGCCTTCATCCAGAAAGAGAGGGAAATGCCTCCCAAACCACCTAGTGGGGGTTTATTTGTTGGATTGAACAAAGGTCATATTATTACATGTAAAGAGTTGTTTCCACGGTTGCAAAGGAAAAACCAACAAAAGAGTACACTTTGTGAGGAACCTCATCACAAGGTTGTTGGTTTTTCACCTTACGAAAAAACATATAACTGAATCATTCAAGATTGAAAAAGATAAGATGGCACTTAAGATTTTGAACTGTAGAATTCAAAATATATTTTTGATTTGAAAATACCTTTCCAACTCTACAATTTCAAATATAAATAAAAATATCTTTCAAATTCTACTATTCAAAATATAATATTATGTTTTTCTATAATAGTTTGTAAAAATTTCTTTAATCTAACACTATTTATCACTATTATTATTATTTATTATAATTTTTCCATTATTACTTATCACTCTATAGTATCATATCTTTTTTTCTATAATTGAAATAAAGCATAAGTACCACCAATTCCTTATTAAATTATTTTCTATGAGTTGAATTTTAACTTTAAAATAAAAATTGAAAATTAAAAAAATCACAAAAACATATTAAAACTAAAAATAATTATTAATTTTTAAAATTTTCTGTAAAATGAATTATTTAATAATAGTAAAAACATATATATATTTTTTTTCAAAATATGCTAATTTTTTTAAAAATTACCTAAATAAAATCATCCCACTTTATTTCGCAAACTATATCCATTTATTGTTCATAAATTGAAAAAATTAATCGACACTGAAAAATTTAATCGAAATTCGGCTCCTGAAGAATCGAATTCAATCCAATCCGGGAGTGAATACATTGAGAATTAAAATGAAAAAGAGTTTATTGTAGTAAACCTTTTTCAAAATGAATTTATTTTGGGAAAAAATATAAAAGCATATCTACTTAGTCCGTTTTTGTGTTAGTACAAATATTTATAATTAAAAACATATTACTAAAATTTATAGTGAATTATAAAATAATGTATACTAAAAAATTATCATTATGACAATTATTTTTTATTAATTTTTGTAATATTATATTAACATAAAACAAGTACTTATGATTTTTTAATGTTGATACTATTTATAAGAATAAAAAAAAAAAACAATTCACATTGTTAAACGATTGTTATAGATTAAAAATAAAATAAAAATGTGATATGATGATATTCCATGTATGTGCTAACATGTGTTAAAAAATGAAGAAAAAAAAAGAGCAAATTTTCAAATTTAGTTAGGACGTATTAGGAGACAATCATGTGAAGAAGGAGGCAGGAAGGGAGTGTTGTGGGAGGAAAGAGACATAGGCGCAGGCAGAGCTGCAATTAACAGAGTGGAAGCGCGAAACGGTCCTCCCCGGCTTTCCTTTTCTTTTTTTTTGTTCTGATATAATTTGAGTTCATCCCAGTCGCACACGATTAAAGCGAGGTTGAGATTGAATTTAAATTCGGAAAAGCGAACTTATGCCACTGTACATTTACAGATCTTGTCCTAGTGTATTTCCTCAGATCTAGTGTTCCTAAAGCAGTTACCATTTCACCACTCAATACTCTTCTCTTTCTCGTATATACATACAAATTATATTGATCGGAATTGCTTTTGGTGCCCTCTGAAATAGAAGATGGAAAGCGAAAAGAAAGCTTCATCGATATCTAATGTGGGAGCATGGGCCATGAACGTTGTCAGCTCCGTTGGGATTATTATGGCCAACAAACAGCTTATGTCCAACAATGGCTATGCTTTCACCTTTGGTCAGCCTCTCTCTTCTTAACTATTATTTCTCCATCTTTGGATCTGAGACTTAGACTCTTAGATCTCTAACTTCTTCCATCTTCTTTCTTATCTCTTCTATCTTCTGTTTCCGCTTACTTCGATGCGCCCATTTTTATGCTTCTGTATCTCCTCTGTCGGTCACGATCCAAATATCCATGCCATTTTCTTCTTTTTTTTTAAAATATTTCCCATTTTATTAAAACTAGTTTATACTTGATACTGACTGTTGTTTATTTTATTGGAGCTTCAAATTATTATTGTTAGTTTTATCTTTATGGGAGATTACTGTCATGATTATTATACTCTATAAGTATTATGTGCAAACTTTTAATATTATTAGTTTATGCTGGTGACTTGTTGAGATCCTGCCCTCTAATCTTCTCTTTTCTTACATTTTTTCAGCCAGTTCGTTGACTGGGTTCCACTTTGCCGTAACTGCTCTCGTCGGTCTGGTGTCAAATGCTACTGGTTACTCAGCGTCAAAGCATGTTCCTTTGTGGGAGCTCATTTGGTTCTCACTGGTTGCCAATATGTCTATCACCGGGATGAACTTTAGCCTCATGCTCAACTCCGTTGGATTCTACCAAGTATGGTTTTATGACGACCTTTTCTGCGAATAGGGATATCATATTTCTTGTTCATGGCTTGGACAGTACAACTTTAATTTTCTTTCTTGTTAACAATTTCATCCAATAGTCATTTTCGAATCCTCATCCTTCTTCCTTGCTTCCTTGTTAACATAAGCAATGCATGCATAAAACTCAGACCATTATCCATCACAGTCATACATTTTTTGCCAAGCATGCAGCAGGGCAATTATTTGACGCCTTTCATTCTAGAAGGTGTAATGCCTAATCTATGGTTCAGTCAGATGTTCGCAATGGTGAATTGAATATGTGTAATATATGTAAGTTGTTGTATTGTGAATTTAAGGAGCTTCTGATGAGTAAAATGGAAAACTAAATACAACTAGAAACTTTGTGTTAATGAATCCATTCTTATATTATAACCCGACCTAAAGAATCTGATGCTATGAATTGAAGCATATAATTGCTAGTAGAGTTGGTATGTTTTGAATTTTGATTGCCTGCATGGTCAATTGAAAAGTTATAATGAGGAATTTCACCTTTACCTGATAGTCGTTGGTTTTACATATTTATGATTTAACTAACTGCAGCTGTGAGTAGTAATGACAACCCTAGAAGTATTAGTATCTAAAGAGATACTTACTGCTACGTGTAGTAATGAAAGTTTTGCAAGACGAAAGTTATGATGGCCTGAACATAAAATTTTAGTCTTTAAGTGCTCTTTTAGATGTAGACCTGTTGTGTTTAGGTATTCCAGGGATCTGCAAAGAAGAGATGAAAAATCAACTACCAGGCTCTACTCCAATGTCTAAGTTAACATTGAGAATAATAAAGATAATGCTCGGAAGAGGAGGGAATAAATGAGGCTTTCACTGGAAGGACCTTCTTAGTGGGCTTCCTGCCTGTAGTACACAACTTATGATATAAAGCTGTTATCTACGGTATTTGTTACAGTATGGTGTCAGGATGATTATTTTAGTTATTTATTTATTTTAGGATGAGAGGGAAAGAGAGGCTAAGATATGCAAATTTTATAAGCTATTTATTTAGATTTTTATTTTAAAATTCTACTCTCCACCTTGTTTTTTATAAAAAAAAATAAACTTTTAAAATTTTCAGAGCTTTTCTCTGTATATTTGATCAAACTTCTCTTTTTAAGGGGAATAAAAAAGTAGAAAAAGTTTGGCCAGGCACCTTAGATTGTACTCAATTTTTCATTTTAGAGAAGCAAGTGAGTTACTATTATGACATCTCAATTATTGTGTACTAGGAGGTGCTGTGTCGCGTTGTTACAGACTCATTTACCCATATTCTCATGACTCACCTTTGATGTATTCTAAATCATAGCCACCTTGTCATTCTCATGTTTTCACTTCGAATTTTCACTACTGCTTTTTGGTTGTTAATTTTCTCATGTTACGTGTGGTCACAGATATCAAAACTGAGCATGATTCCTGTGGTTTGCGTGATGGAATGGATACTTCACAATAAGCACTACTCAAGGGAAGTGAAAATGGCAGTGGTGGTTGTGGTTATTGGTGTTGGTGTTTGTACTGTAACTGATGTAAAAGTTAATTTGAAAGGTTTCATGTGTGCCTGTTTAGCAGTTCTGTCAACATCTTTGCAGCAAATTGTAAGTATTATTCAATGTCTCTTCTCTAATATGCTGGCGATATAAAATTGAGTGCTATATCTGTTGTGATTTCCTTTTCACCCATCATTTTATTTATATGAACTGGTGCACTTTTAGGTGAGTTCTGGGCAGAACTTCATTAGATTTAAATGATAAGTTTCTTAATATGATTTAACTTGAAATGATAATAAAAAATTATTTGTGTTTACTTTCTTAGTAAGAACAAAACAATGACAAGATTCTCTAGGAAGCTTACTACTGAACATGAATTTAATCTTAATTGATCATATAAGTGTGAAGGTTTGTTTACAAGAGACAAAAGGAAAGAAACATAAGACATGAATGGACACCGTTAATGGTGGAATTAAACAATATAGAACACGAGAACAATAACAAGAGACAATTAAAAACAAGATATGAAAAGACAAAGGTGGAGGAGACTTAGGAAATGAAAAGAAGAGCACCACTTGATGGAGATGCCTTCATCTTCGTGATAAGCTCAAGGAAGAATCGTCACTTGCCACCTAGGAAGTCAAGATCCAAGTAGGTAATCACTCACACAAGAGTGTTCTCACTGTGCAGATTGGTTCAGTAAAACCTTGTTAAGGTTTCTAATTGTTTGATGGCACAAGATCACCAGACTGTTTGTCTACATCAGACCATTAACTTCTTCTAAGACTAGTATCGTTTAGATAGACTGCCTAAGTGACGATTCAAGCTCAATAATAGGAAGTATTGATCACGTGGCTTCTCCACTAGTTTAGGCATGTTTTACGGAAGTTAGTTACTACAATAGTTTTGTTGTATAAATAGGAACCTGTGTAGACAGATATCGTTAATTGAGAGTTATTCAACTGATAATTGCAAGTTGAGTGAGTTTACTGATAGATAAATTTAAGTTGTAATATCTGGTTATAGTGAATTTTGTGGTGGATGTAAGTTGAAATTCGTTAATACTTCAATTGAACCACGTTATTTCTGTGTGTGATTCTTTCTTGTTCTTCTCTTGTTTATCTTTTACATGTTTCATTTGCTGCAGATTCTTTGCTATCAGTTTTCTATTTGTGTGGTAGACGCTACTATAGTGAATTTGATTTGAGTTATTCCATAACACTCACACTATCATATATTCCAAAGTAATGTTACATATGTGAGTGATGGCTATTTATAGCTTGAGTTCCGAATTTGCTATGCCTAATGACACTCAAAGGTGTCTTTAGTTACATGTAAATGAGGGATCTAAAACCCACTAATGCCTAGCTGAAAATTTCAAAACAAAAGGAGGGAAAATTTGAAATTAAAAAAAATGAAACAAAGGAATTTTCGTATTGGCCAAATTAAGGAGTCACTTCTCTTACTTGCTCATGCTTCTCACGCTCCTTTGGTCATGTTTTCCTTACCCTTATGTTGATTATAGTTGGCCGAGATTCTCATCTTAGAATTGGGCTCCAATTTGAGCTTGATATTGATGCTTCCTTCTTGCACTTCTTATTTTAATCTTGGCCATCCTTCTTTTATTTTGCTGATAAAAAAAAATCCTTCTTTTATTTTTTTGGACTTTGAGATGTTATTTTTACTATTTGTACCTCTACAATTAAGAAATAAAATCCTACATTTAACAAGTTCAAGAAATACATGAGAGAGAGGAAGAATATTTTTGTTAGCAAAAATAACTTGTCTAATCATGTTTCTTGTTATTCTTCTAGAGATAGTGTGTTCTTGCTCATTTTCTTCTTGTCCATTCATGAACTCATCATTAGGTGTCGTGACTAAGCACGGTTCTCCCCTTCTAATGGCCTGTCTCTCACCTGTAGTATCAGATCAGACTAGTTTTATAGTTAAATGATGAGTACAACAGAAGATAACGCAATTTGTGTTTTATGCGTGATGTTGGTGGGATTTATTCATTTTAATAACTGATTCTTTTTTTCACCTTTTCTGTGACAGTCAATAGGTTCTCTTCAAAAGAAATATTCAATTGGATCTTTTGAATTGCTAAGTAAAACTGCTCCCATTCAAGCGCTTTTTCTTCTTATTCTTGGTCCATTTGTTGATTACTACCTTAGTGGCAAATTGATAACCAACTATAAGATTTCTTCTGGAGCCCTTGTAAGTTCCTTTTCCCCTATTGACACCAATCTGTCATATTCTGTATGTATTTATCTTCAAATATACAAATATTGTTGGATTATTCTTTTAAATTGTTTCTTTAACTTCTGCAGTTATGTATTATTCTTTCATGCTCGCTAGCTGTATTTTGCAATGTGAGCCAATACCTTTGCATAGGACGCTTTTCAGCCGTTTCCTTCCAGGTTTTAGGCCACATGAAAACAGTATGTGTTCTGACATTGGGATGGCTGCTATTTGATTCGGAGCTAACTTTCAAGAATATCATGGGAATGATTATCGCAGTTCTTGGCATGGTAATTTATAGTTGGGCTGTTGAGGCTGAAAAGCAACCAACTTCGAAGGCATTACCTCACCACGCCAAAAACAGCATGACTGAAGAAGAAATTAGACTATTGAAGGATGGATTAGAAAAGATTCCTCTGAAAGATGTTGAACTTGGTGAGGCTGAAGGATAGATTGACTCAGATTTGGTGGTGAATTGATGATAAATGTTGGAGGCAATTATATCGTGTATTGCTTTAATCTGCTTTGTGCCTTTTGTCTAGTTCACATAGTAGTAAAACATCGTTTCTATTTGCTTACACTGGCACGGATCCAGTTTTAGAAGTTGTGTTCCGGTTCATCAGCAATGTTTCTTTATTAGTTTTATTTATTATTTTGTTATGTTGAGGTTATTTATTTGGTGTGCCAAGAAATTGCTAGATAAACAATATGATGGCACCATTAAGATTATAATGTGTACGCTAATGAAAAGCGATATCAATCCACTCTTGCACTCTTTTTTTTTCACTTTCTGACTTTTCATATTTTGAATACAAACAAAACATAATTGATTGCTCTTACTAAATGCATTTATCATCTCATTAATACTTGTTTATGTCATTTTTTTTAATTCTCAATTTTATTGTATTTTAAATTTAATTTCATTAAAAAAAATTCATAATTTATACTTAGAAAATAAATTAATATCTATGAATATAATTTCTTGATATTAATCAAACATAAATTTGTTTTCATACACATTTCTTTCTGAAAATCTAATCACCTAAACCAAAATCATATTTAGAAAGCATTTTTATTTTATTTTTTATTTTATATATATGTGTATGTAAATGTGTGCGTGTGTATATGTGAATTGAAGATAAAAATAAAATATAAAAAGTTTGTATCGATTAAAATAAAGAAGCAATTGAATTCGTGTAATAAAAACAGACAAAAATCAATTCAATAAAAAATATTAGGAATTTATGAAATGTGATTAGTATGGCACGGTTTTAGAGTATGAAATATAAAACCTAAAGAAAAACTCACGAACAACAAAATACAAAAAATGGAAGATAAAAGAAATGAAGAGTTCGATTAGTGCAAAGAAAAAACAGCACTTAAATTTTTAGAATTCAAGATAATATTGAAAAGATATGCATACCTATAGAGAATTCATGAAAATTGAAAGATTTTTTCTTCAATCTATCTTCAATTTCATTCTTGAGTTATTTTACAAAGGATACATGCTCATATAAATTACCTATGAAATATGAAGAGTTTAAGACTTGTTTGGTTGGTGCATACATCTTTCTAAATAATGTCATTACATGGAATATGAATAATCTAGAACTTGTTTGGTTGGTGCATATAGTTTGTCAACCAAGACTCTTGATTTTAAAACTAACCTTATGTTCAAACTACTTGTCTTAAATTTATATTTTAAAGAAAAAAAAAACATATTCTATATTTTTAAAGCTAGAGAAAGGGAGAGAAGAGTCCAAGCAATCTAAAAGACTTTTAAAGGGATTGTAACAAAAAAGCATGGTTAAGGATTTAGAGGGAGATTTCATTAAGCCAATAAGACTTTCTCTTGGAAAAGATAAAAATGTAAAAGAAATAAGTAATTCTCATTCGTACATAGATAGGAATATTCTCTTTAGGTTTCTTTTGTTTGGAATATGTTATCCTAAGTTACAATAGTTAACCCTAAGCCCCTATGTACTAGAAGGGGTTTTACACCTTCTTTTAAGGAAGACTTCTTTGTGTCTTACAACTCCATATAAAAAGTCTATCAAGTCATGTACAAATCACCTTTGAAGAAGAAATTAAATTGAGAGCCTGAAAGACATTTTTGTGAGTGTGATATGTTTAGTTGAGTTTACCTAAAACTAAAACCATGTGATACTTAATTCAACTTATAAATTCAAAAGCTTATAAATATACACCACTACTAAAGGGAGTATTATTGGATTGAACGTTCACTACTAAGCCAAAATTTATGTCCATCTGACCTACTTTATGGGACAATTGATGTTATCTGCAACATTTGTTGGAGATCCCACATCGACTAGAGATGAGAGCCTTTCATTGTATATAAGTGGGTGCAATCCTCATTCCTATGAGCCGGTTTTATGGGGTTGAGTTAGGCTTAAAGTCCACTTCCTAATATGGTATCAGAGCATGTTTTCGAGCCTATCCTAGCGCACGAGTTGGCAGTCTCGGCGTGAGGGGGGTGTGTTGGAGATCCCACATCG
>Ga0123341_1000298_pt1 | contig 27602 bp, 24 predicted proteins | sample Turbeapinknodule_FD_89959 | JGI IMG/M metagenome (GOLD analysis project Ga0123341, IMG submission 89959) | Root nodule microbial communities of legume samples collected from Mexico - Turtle bean Mexico pink nodule | ecosystem: Host-associated > Plants > Roots > Nodule | place: Mexico: Nepantla...
GTATATATATTTTTTCAAATAAAACAATTACCAATACATAAATGAATAATAATTATGACACACTCAAATAATATGATTCTTGTTAATTACATTCTCATTTTATATATTAACACATGTATAAAATAATAATTTTGTTAAATTTAATTTAAAAATATAGAAGAATAATTTGGGTTATTAATAATCCATAAAAACAAAGTCTTTGTTATTTTTATAAAACTAAAGATAAGATCTAAGGTTAATAAAATAGATAATATTATGTGGTTCACATAAGCCTTCTGCAAGTTGTTACAGATTTGAGGCCCATTATTTCAGTCCTATTAACAATTTTTAAAAAATTATTATTACCGAGAAAATTTGAAGAAGATGTAAGAATTATTAATTTTTAAATACAAAATAATGGATTAAATTAAAATGGAAAATTGAGTGTAAAAAGACGGAAACACCCTTTGAATATGTGGATGAATGGAGAAGTTATGGAGGGTAAAAGCGTGAAAATTTTGTAGGGTTATTATTTTTCTTCTTCATCATCGAATTCATTGACACCTTCGGAATCTATATTATAATAACAGTGCCATTATTATTGTGTTTAAAAGCTTCTTCCTTGCTGTCATTTCATTTGCATGATGAGAAGATGATGATATCTTCTGTTACCGTTGGTAAATTAATCTTCACATTTATAATATCATCATATATTATTACTATTTTTATATTTTGTCTTATATATAATTAACAAAACCTGATGTTTCTCATTTCATTTCATTTCTTTTCTGCTTCTGGATTTGCATCTTTCATATTCTTTTTAGTGTAAGCTACAGTTATATATTCTCTTTATTATTATTTTATTTCTTTTCCATTTCTTTAATGAAATATAATGCAAAGAAAGTTGCATACACACAAAAGGTGCACACTTTACTGTGATGGGTAATCTTTGCTTTGGGAATTTCTATTTTCTTTATTGGCCTCCATTAGAGGGTGGTGGTGCAATGCAACCAGGACAAGAAATCTGATTTCGATTTTCTTTGGGAAAAAAAAAGTTCAAGTTTCTGATGTTTCTTGGTATTGGAGGAATGGATTTGCTGGCATCAGGATATCAACCCCACAATTCTTTTTTACCCTGAAACAGTGTCAAATTTTAGAGAAAGATCATTAAATTATGCATTGTGTATTTATGTATTGTAAAAAATGGTTTTGCAGGGTTATGTTAAAGATAGAGATATAGATATAGATATAGATGCATATATATATATATAGAGAGAGAGAGAGGGAGATTACGTAATTACAATAGAATAGAATACCATCCTATGCTACCAATGTCAGGGTTCAGTTATAGGCTACATAGGTCTGTGAACAGTGCCTGGGGTTTGGGAGAGACTAGAAAGGGACTTTGTAGAGAGTCTTTATTACAATAGTCTAAAAAGGTTTTTCTTGGTTAGCCACTGTTGTTTCAAAGGCCAGAGACCTGAGCTTTGTTTGATGGGTTCTTGCTGTTACATCCTCGGTAATCTGAGGGAATTCATGGCTGTGTCACAGCTTTTCTGTACCATAATACCCTTTTCTTGGGCTTTGTATCCTCCTTCACACTGCAAGTTATTTCACCACCACCCTTCAGCCTGTTGTGTGTCCTCCTATCAGGGTTTGTGGCTTGTTTCAGTCCTGAACCTCCTGCTGCACGGTGATTTTATTGGCTTCTCTTTCTTTATTGGCTTCCTTTTTTTTTATATATTTTATTTCATGGGACAATTTTTTCTGCTTCTTATCCTGTGAACTTGTCTGTTTCTTTTTACTTTTTTGTCTCCATTCTTTTCTTTTGTTGTCTGCATGTAAGCCAATCCATTCATCATTAATGTTTTTCCTTTTCATATCTGTAAATGCTGCTGGGTGATTTTCAACGTACCAATGTTTTTCTTCCCTCTGGTTCCTTCTTTTTCTTATTCCCCTCATCCCCTTCTCCTGTGCTATCAAATGTTAAACTTCTGTGTTGTTGATGGTGGGGCAGGAAATTACTGAAGACTAAAATTACCGAGTAGTTAATGGCATCAACTTCTGGCGTTGGTAGCAGCTCAATACCCATCAAAGATGTAGCCACGAGCTTTCGTGCATATCCTCTTCCTCTAGCAAGATATGAGGAGATTGTAGAGAATTCCCAGCTCTTCATGTTTACCTTGGAGAAGCTTCACGCATCTATGGGTACCAAGTACATGTAAGCTCCCTGGATATCATTTGGGTGTTACCTATACAAGTATTTTCTTTATTTACAAGTGTTCTTACGTGTCAAAAAACTTTGAGGCCTCTATAAACTGTAAGAGAGGACAGTGAGTGTTGGCTGGAAAATCAATAGGTTCTTTCTGAAGATATGGAATGCAAACTTGTCATGCCATATTCCTTGCATCGTGGTCTATAGTTATCCATATTGATTTTGAGAATGATATATCTGATGATATTTTATGATTCTACCTAAGAAATCTAAGCATCATTCTTTGCTTTGTTAATGACTTTAAAATAATTATGATGGGACAGTGTCTGCAACGGGCCTCAGCATATAATCTGTAGTTTTTGGAAGTATTGTGCCCTTCTAGTTAATGTCTTTTAACTGCACAACTTTGTAAATTCAAAAGGCCAGGGGCCCCTCCCACAAATACCATTTTTAGTTACTGTTGTTGCATTTTAACTTTGTTGCAGGATTCCTATTGTTGGTGGAAGAGAACTAGATTTGCATCGTCTCTTCATTGAAGTGACTTCCCGAGGAGGGATTGCTAAAGTAAGATGTGATTATGACTCCCTTTATGCTGCTTTACTTTTGCATGTCTTACAATTGCCGTGCATGTCTAATGCCCGTGACTGATGAATTGGAACAAGACAATTTTTCTGGTAATAACTTGTATTTATATTACCAAGAGGACAAAGAGGTACAGCACAAATGTTTCCACAAATTTCGTCAAGTAGTAAATAATTTATTGAACAATAAGCATTGCTGTGAGATTATTCTATCAGCATGTATTAAATCAACTAATATTTCCTGGTGTTCAATGTCAACTTTGCGGGTTCAAATAACACACAATGTTTTTACAACAAATTTACAGGCGGTTATTGAATATGCACGAAAGCTGGCTGAAATGTTTCTGTTCTCAATATGTCAGTGAATCTTGTGAATTTCCCTTTTCATTACCTTGATGTTTATCAAAGGAAGCACAAATTTTTTCAATGTTCAAGATCACTGTATTGTATGTGTGAATAACGGTTTCCATGCTTTTATAAATTTTGGCTATAATCCAGTTGAATTTATCTTGTATATAGTATTTTTGTTTCTTGAGTTCTCAGTTCAAGATTATGATAGAAAAATGTCATGAGAAGTTTTTGGGTATCTTTTGTCCTCCATACTTGTATGGCTAATATTATGGCTGGAATGGAAATAACGCTTGCGTTTTTGTATGATATTCTGGCAGAAAATTGTGAATTATTTTCACCATTCTGGTTGTAGTGCTAAAAGTTATATCTGGTTCATGTGTCTTGCAGATAATTAGAGAGAGGAAATGGAAAGACGTAACTTCAGTCTTTAATTTTCCTTCTACAGCTACAAATGCTTCCTTTGTGTTGAGGAAGTACTATGCTTCACTGCTCTACCATTATGAACAAATCTACTTTTTTAAAGCCCGGGAATGGGACCCTACTGCTCCTGGTAATTTCATTTAAACCATATTGTTGGTCTGAACTAATGTTTAGGATGGGTCCGTTCTAACATAAATCTTCATTTCTCTTTGACAGATGTTTTGCAGAACCAATCAACCCTGGTAGTTCCTCCTCCAAAAATTCAGTTTCCACAGTCTTTGTCAGAAATTCAACCCGGTGTTTTTCAACAGTCAAATGTTAATGCTGCTAAATTGCCTGAAGGTCTCTTTACTCATTCTTTTCTGCCCAAAACAATATTAATTACTGATCACAATTTACCCAGCAAAAGAAAAAAGGGGTTTATTATGGTCTTGATAATTTTTTAAGCCTTGGCTTGGCACCTTTTAAGACTATATTTGGAATGATAGAAAATGGTGGAATGGAATAGAATGAAAATGACACCGGTAGCCATTTTTTAATTGCCTACAGTAAAAGTTGAATGGAACTTATTTTGTGCATTGTATCAATGCCCATTTTGTGCATTCATGAAATTGTTTTCTATCTATTTTGAATTTTTGTGGCATATTTTTATATACGAGCTTGCGTTTATTTGACTGACTTGCATTGATTTGGCTATAATATTAATCTGTATGAAAGATCATTTGCAAAAGTGAGATGTCTTGTAAAACTCTCAGGTTTACCAGAATTTAACTACTTATTTTGTTACTAACAGTTGAACTTGTCTTTTTGATTTGGCTACGGTGTTATTTTGTGCTTAAGATCATCTGCAAAATTGTAATCTTTTGTAAACAAATGGTTACAAGAAGTTGACCAATTTTTATATTCCTAAAAGATTTGAAGTTGGACTTCTCTTTTTTGTATCGTTTTTTGATGATCATCAACTATTCAATGTCTTTAACTCAGACTGTTTGATTATTTGATAAGTAGTAGTAATGCTCATTCTCTTGTGGTCTTCAGCAATGGCAACATCTTCGGCTGGGCCACCTCCAGTCATTGGGGTCATTGACGGGAAATTTGAAAGTGGTTATCTAGTTACTGTCACGATTGGCTCAGAGAAACTCAAGGGAGTACTTTATCAAGCTCCCCAGAATCCTGTATTGCACGCATCCGATCATAATAACAGCGCTTCTGCTTCAGCCGGTGTCCATCGGCGGCGACGCAGGAAGAAATCAGAGATAAAAAGAAGAGATCCTGCTCATCCAAAACCAAATAGAAGTGGGTACAATTTCTTCTTTGCTGAACAGCATGCAAGGCTAAAGGCACTTCACCATGGAAAGGACAGAGAGATTAGTAGGATGATTGGTGAACTTTGGAACAAGTTAAAAGAATCAGAAAAGACGGTAAACAATTTCTTTAATGTATTCTTTTATGCAGGATAGAGCTCATGCATTCAGTTTTTTTCTTGTATCATGTGTGATGTATTATATTAATGCATTCAGTTTGACTGTCCTATAGGTTTATCAGGAGAAGGCCATGAAAGATAAAGAGAGGTACAGAGCAGAAATGGAGGATTATCGGGAGAAACTGAAGATGGGTCAAGTTATCAGTGATGCTGTGCCCCTTCAACAACGACTCCCTGATGGAGATGCTGACATGTTGGATGTTGACATGAAAACGGATGAAGCTGAGGGAGATTCCCTTCAAACTCCAGAGGAGAGTAGTTCTGGTGGAAGTGACTATGAAGATTATAATAAAACTGCAGAAAGAGGTTTTGATATGGATGCATTACCTGTATTAGGAATGGATGCAGAAACAAGCTATATGGGTTCAGAAGAGAAGTCATCCAAAGGGGGTTTATGAGCTTATCTGGGTGAAAGGGATTAGGTGGCTGACTTTTAGTAGAGATTTTCTTGTGATAAACTAGAAGCTGAGATGAGATGCAGTGGAGGTTTGAGTTAGGATTAAGTTGCAGTGCAGTGCTTAACTGTGAGTTTTGTCATTTCAATGTTTTAACTTCAAATGGTTCATGTTGGCATCATGCTATATGCTATGTTGCTGGTGTACATTTGGCATGTTGACATGGATCATGGTAGCTAATGATGGAAGAATAAAATGTTGCCCACTTATTCTGTACTTCTTTTTGGTCACTGCTTCTTTGAGACTAAGGATAAGGTGAAAAAACTATGCCTGAAAACTTATATAATATGGTGCAAAATTATTCTTCTAAAGATGTAATAACTCTGCTACCACTAACATGATTTTACTCTAAAGAATGAATTACTCTAAATGCATTAGGTTTGAAAAAAGAGAGGATTACATTGTCAACTAATGAAAGATTGTCTCAGGTGTGATAAATTCTTGTAATTCTTAACCACTAAGTTATTTTAAAAATATCTAATACAATTACTGACCATGTAATCTTAAAAAAAAAGGTGGTTTTAAGAAATATAACTAGAAATAATCCGAAGGAAAATTCCCTTCTCTTTCAAGATAGACAAAACAGCATCCTTAATATAATGAAAAATCTTTAATCCTCCTTAAAATGAATAAAAACTGTTACAGGAGAAATCTTCATCACTAACTGTAATCTACTCTTCTTCATTCATATCACTAATGGCTGAAATGCTCCAAGAAGAAGAACTATGAAAGAAATTGTCGTTGAAGTGTCAGTGAAGTCAAACTTTATTTATTGTAAAGGAGTACGCAAAGGACAATTTGCAAACGTTGAAATGCATGAAACATTCTGAGAATTGTTCCTTCTAAAGATGCTTGGAAAATATGGCCTCAACAACACCTTGTGCAATTGGATGGTAACACTCACGGGCCTCTGAAAATAGTGTTTTGGCAAATACTTTGCTATCTTCGTTCCCACTGCCTTTCACAAGAGCAGTATAAAGTGGACGAAGATACTTCATTCTCCCAACTCCTTTTAAGGTTTTCTCCACTTCATTGTAGTAAGTTTTGCATCCACTTGAAATAGCCCTTCGGAGAAATGCCACCTTTACCTCGTAATCTTTCGACTCAGATAGCTTGTAGCGTGAATCCAAGTCTACCAGCTGCATGACATGTATTATACAAAAGAATTATGATGGAATAAAACAGGTAATATATGTGAAATGAAGCCTAGGACACTTAAGATCTATGAAACTCAGACACGCCTCTTAAATGGTGTGTCCCTGTGTTCGACCAACACGTACCGGTGTGTCCCTGTGTCCAACCCACACGTATCAGACACTACACTGTCACGCGTACGACACTACACTGTCACGCGTACGACACTACACTAACATGCGTATGACACTCATACAATATGTATTGGTGAAGTGTCCAATTATATTCTCATTAAATTCAAGTCTACCAGCTGCATGACATGTATTATACAAAAGAATTATGATGGAATAAAACAGGTAATTTATGTGCAATGAAGCCTACAACATTTAAGATTTATGAAACTCGGACACGCTTCTTAAATGACGTGTCCCTGTGTCCGATCGACACATATCGGTGTCCCTGTGTCGCCGACACGTATCGGTGTCCCTGTGTCGCCGACACGTATCGGTGTGTCCCTGTGTCCAACCTGGACACTACAATGACACACGTACAACACTCTACATGTACCGGTGAAGACTTTTTTTTGAGTCTCTAACAGTTCTAACACAGTTCCAATCCAACACAAAAAGGACAAATACAGTGAGTATACTGCCTCACAAGAGCTTTTAAATTTGTATAGGAATCACTCAATTACCTTGAAGAGTATATGGTTGTTTTGAAAAAGCCACTATATTCCATATGAGAATAGATGTTTATCTAAATGATGTTAACAAGAAAGGGAGGAAAAAGAGCACTAGGAATCTGAGAAAACAGTATTAACCTGAGAAGCTTCAATCGATTTCGGCAAGTTGTCCAAGTAGAGCTCCCACTCCTGACCTTGCCAACCATCAACTTCATCCTCCCTTGGCATCCTCCCATTTATGAACTCATTTGCCAGTGAAACAATCAGTTTATAAATAGTTGAATCGGGTTCACAAGCATCTGGAGGAATGCCAGTACCTTCTGTCCACAGCACTATGTCAATCTGGTTCTCTATGCCAGGTATGTTAGATTTAAGGAAGTCAATGAATGTTTCAGTATCAATTGATTGGAACTTGAAGGTACCAATATACTTCTTCAGAAACTCATCGAAGGCTGGTCTCCCAATCTGTCCCAATCCAACCACACAAAAATTAACAACAAAAAACTCAACTCCAACAAATTAGGTTATGTTTAGCTCCAGAACGACGACAGAAAAGAGAAAAAGCACACATTTTCGAACAAAAAATAAAGGGTAATGATATGTTTACAACTCACATTTTTTATACAACTCTACTATTATTTTACTATTTTTTCATATCATTTAATTTCAAACTTACCCTTTATTATATATATTTATTTCTAAATCGATCACATCAAGAATTGTATACAACTATAAGGGTTGTCAAAATATCATTTTCCAAAATGAAAAGAGAAAAAGAAACAGTCTTAACGTGCGAATATAGTTTAAAAATGATTACTTTTAGTTAATGCAGAATCTCTCTAAACATAAAAAAACTATCAGGAATATGGTGCAAAGTGTGGAGTTAAACAACAGAACAAGAAAAAAGAATCAGATACCTGTCTTTCAATGCGCCACAAGAACTGAAAACCTTTCTCATAGGGAACCTGAGAATACACATTATCTGGGTCAATTCCTTCCTGATTACATTTTAGCTTTGTAAACTCCAAGTTGTCCTTGAACCTCTCAACATCCTCATTCAAACCCCTCCAACCAATTCCAATGTTCAGGGCAGCTCTTTGTTCTCCTTGTACAGCCTCCACAATCCTCCTCTCTGCATAAGTAGTGAAGCCCTGGAATCACAATCAACAATCATTTCACCATCACAGATTCAACTTTGCTCAGAGAAACCACACACAAATTCTGTTTATGAATGAATTAAAAACCCAACATCAAGCACCAGAACACTATTTGTTTCTCCATGGCAACTTATCAAACACAGAAACTAGAAACAGAAAAACCAAAGCTAGATGCTTTTCAACAATCAATGTCCTTTTAAATCAGAACTGCACACGATTTTTATCATTTTCAGAAGGATGAACTCAACGAATTACTAGAATTATACTCTCACTTCTCACACAAAAAAAGGCATAACTTGAAAGCATAAGCACAATCTGATGTATTTTGGTGAAGAAAAGTTAATTGGTAGTACTAAACAAGCTGATGTTTTAGACATTTCAACACAATACCTCGTTCAACCAGAAATGTTCATTGTTCTTGTTGGTAATCAAATTCCCGGTCCAACTATGAGCAAGCTCATGAGCCACAACCTGCGCCCCTGTCGCATCGCCCTTAACAACAGTGGGCGTCAAGAACACCATCCTTGGATTCTCCATGCCCCCATAGGGAAAACTCGGCGGCAAAACCAGCAAATCGAACCTCTCCCACTCGTACGGCCCGAACAGCCTCTCCCCTTCCCTGATCATCTCCTCCGTCCCGGCGAACTCCGCCGCCGCCGAGTCCAACACGGCAGCCACGTCCTCCGCGTACACCCTTGTCCTGGGTCCCACCTCCCTGTTCCCGAGCGCCCCCACAGCGAACGCGAAGAGGTAAGGCGGCACGGACTGCTCCATCTCGAACTCCTCCACCACCCTCCCTTCCGCGCACCAGGGCGAGGGCAGAACGACGTCTAGAGCGTCGTCGTTTTTGGGCGAGCGACGCTGGACGTGGCGCGCCGCCATGACGGCGGAGAGCTGAGAAGGGATGTTGAGGCGCGCGGAGTAGCGTATCCGCACGGCGGGGGTGTCCTGGCAGGGGAAAACAGAGCGCGCGTGGATGGCTTGACATTGGGTGTAGACAAAAGGGTGGGACTTTGCGAAGGTTTGGGGTGGGAGGAGCCATTGGAGTGCAGAGGAGGAGGGGGAGGTGGAGTAGGTGATGAAGAAGGAGGAGTGATTGGAGAGGGTGATGGAGAGCTTTGACCCTTTTATGGTGTCTGGCGAGGAGAGAGAGAAGGGAAGAGGGTCTCTGCTTGTGGGGTCGATGACGCCATGGATACTGAGGGACCGCGTGTCCAGGGAGAAGGGACCAGAGTGTGGCCTTTCCAGAGTGAAGAGCGCAGAGCCATGGATGGTGGAGCTGGAGAAGTCCAGGTACAGACTCAGGGATACGTGCGTCGTGCGTGGCTGCGATGCCTCCGCGAACGAGTGAGGGTCAACCGCTGCCATTCCAGTTAACTTCAAACTCTGTTTCTCTGTTTCTTAAAGTAAAAAGAGAACCACCGACAACAATTTCCTCCTGCTTTGTAAATAAACCTCTGTTTTCCTTTACAAAGCATATGTTAAAGTTAGTTCTTAGTTTTACTATAAATATTTTGCCGGTTCATAGTGCACCCTTACGTTTTCTTTTCCTGCACCCCATAATCTCATTCAAAAACAAACTTATCTCTAATATTTTCTAAAAACCCTAAAAATGCACACAACATCCACACTCTACTCTTTCTTCTTCCTTTGTACACGGACTACACATAGACAGATTGCATTGCTCTCTCAATGATGGTGTTACTCCATCTTTTAGCACAGGAAAACGTTTCTTTTGGTGATGATCAGTGATGTCTTCGACGACTTGGTAGCGGTTCAGTGATTTCTTTTGACGGTTCTCTATTCGGATAAGAAGGTAAGTAATTTTTTGTTGGTTTACGAATCTATAGTTCTATTTTTATTGCGAAATTTTATTTTCATAGTACATATGTTGTGATTCCAAACAATACACACGCTAGGTTTACAAAACAAAGATTCTACACTGTCTTCCAGAATATTGAATATGCAAAACTCTTAAATTGGTGCATCGGTAAATCTTCTGGATTGATGAGTCTGGTAAACTTCCAGATTTGTAGATCCATAGTATGTTTCCAGATTTCAGAATCAAAAAAAAAAATGCATTCCAGATTCACAAATCCAAAATTTAAAAAATGTAGGTGCCCTTTTTCAAATAAAAGAATCGAAATTTTAAAAATTGTGGGGTGCAGCAAGATAAATGTAGGGGTGCAGGAAGAAACTCCCTTAATATTTTACGCAATTAACTAAAAAGGCTTTAGAAAGGCCGATGAAGAAGTGGGCCTGGGCCGAGGAAGTAAAGAAGCGAGACGGCCCAATGTAAATCCACACTAACGTAACAAACGAAATCGTGAATATTTGCAATCGACGCAGAGCAGAGCTCAGAAAGAGGGAGAAGAAGAAGAAGAAGAAGAAGAAGGAAGAAGAAGAAGAAGAAAAAGAGTTGTGTGTGGAAATTGGTTGAGAGAGAGAAATGGATGACTACACTAGGGAAATGATGGACCTGAAGACACTCGTCACTCGCACTCTCGAGAAGAAAGGCGTTCTCGCCAGGATCCGTGTACGTAAATTCATGCACACTTTCACTTTCCTTCGCTTAGGGTTTCTTCTTTCTAATTTTCCACCGTCTAGATCCGTTCAATTTCTCCGCCACGGGATTTAGGGTTTTTGTTGCGTTTTTTTCTCTCTCAGGCCGAACTCAGAGCGAGTGTGTTCGAAGCCATCGAAGAGGAAGATCGTGTGATTGAGAAGGACCAAGGTCTTCCTCCTGCATTGCTTGGTAGCTGCAACGGTCGAGCTAAACAGCTTCACGCTTCTCCTCCAGGTTCCTCTTTTCTCGATCCCTAACCCTACTTTCCTGCAATCTTCCGAGATTCCTTCGTCGTGTTGTTGCTTTACATGGCCTGAATATATAACCAGCTTCAATTACGGTTGTTACTAGTTGTTCCTCTGCTCTTAATACTTCGGATCCGATTTGTCAATTGTGTATGAAAAATGGCTAGCTATGGTTAGTTATTTGTGGCCGTAAATTCTGTAGTTGTAGTACAATGAATTTTTAGGTTAGCGTGGAATGAAAGTGAATGGACTGCATTAGTAGGTATATTTTGTTTGAGTTTGGTATTTGCTGTGCAGGTAGGCTCCTTACGGCGATGATATGTGAGTACCTTGACTGGGCGCAGCTCAATCACACACTAAAAGTTTACCTTCCGGAATGTAATTTGGTAATTAACTATTTTTATTTTTATTTTCATCCAGTTTGTTTGTTAATTTCCGTTGTGAGGCTTTCGGCTGTCTTTTTTTGCAGGAAAAAGATTTTTGGAAGACGGAGCTTAAGGAGTTTAGTTCCAAAAATGGTTATGATCTCAACAGAAACAGAGATAGTCCTCTACTTTTGGATGTGCTTGAAGGATTCTTGAAGCTTGAGGTTTTTCAATCAGTTTTTTTCATGATTTTTTTTTTTCAACCGCTCTTTCATTTTGTGCTTATCAAGGTTTTGGATCACGGTTCTTCTACTAGATTGGGCTTAGGAGGGATTTTTGGATCCTGAAGTAGTATAGGAATCAAGGTCCTGTTAGATTGAACATTTGCAGGACGGCTTTATTGGAAATATTAGGTTATGTTCAAGCTAGCAAGCAGTTTCCATGTTTTGTGCCACATCTTGTAGTACTTCTGCTACGCTAGCTCCAAGCCTTGTTGCAATAGGAGTTATGTAGAAATGTTGTAGGATCTTCTGGTTAGATTAATCGTTGTAGATTTGGAAAGGAGACAATGATACATAGGCTAAAGTCATGATATTCCGTCCATACTATTATTAAATATGATCTGATCTTGGAATTTGTGAGTATATGTTGCATCAATATAAAGGTAGCCTGGATTGAATTACCCATCTGCTATAACCTAATCTTTTGGTGACTACGAGGACAAGCTAATGTGTAAAAAAGAAAAAAACATGGCAGATGTTTGTTTAAAATGGTGTGGGTAGTTCTCTACTTTATGTTGATGATACATGATTGTATAGTGTGGGGAAATCGTTGTGTTAAAAGTTAATGATACCAAACCCTTGGTAGGCCATTTTTTTGTGTAAAGCACACTTAATACTTCACAGAATGCTGCAAATGTGTACTTTTGATTAATCATGTGGTGAATATGCTTTTGTAGAATTTATCCCAAGCAAGGACTAGTGGTAAGAGATATACCGCCTCAGAAACTGAGTCTTTACCAAGTTCAGAATCACGGAATTCCCGTAGGCATTCTTCCTCATCTGCTGCTACTGGCTTACCTCCTCTAGGAAGGTGCATAACTGATCTTATTTCTCTACAAGTTGGTGTGGTATTATTGTACTTATTTATGTTTTTAGATCTTTTAAATTTCATTTCTGGTAGACATTTTTTATAACTCACCTATTTGTTGCAGGGTTGTTCCTTCATCCCAGGCATCATCTGGTGGGTATTTTCTGTAATTGACTTTTTACCTTAAATTATTTGCGTGCTTGAAATTTCCCTTAGTTTTACACTCTAGCATTCAGATAGAAGAGGAGGATCTTCTATGTCTGCTTATAGGAAGGATGAGTACAATTGGCGATATGACAGTGATGAACTTGCAGAGGACATAATTCAAACATCAGGTGCATTAGAAAATCTTCAGTTAGACAGAAAAGCTCGGAATCTATCATCTTCTTGGCGGTTCGTCTTCATGCAATTCTGAGTTTATTCTTTTGTTACCAAGCACAAAGCATTTAATTTTAGATTTTATCACCATATATTTGTTTAGATATTAAGAAACATTAATGTTTTCTGATTGTCCTCGTTTGCAGACACGCTGGTGATGGAATCAATGAGGATGATGGCAGGGTTGATCACGTGTAGAGGGACAGACATTGCTTGCGTAACTGCAATCTGCTCCTGTATTTTACTGTGTATTCTTAGTTTTCTGCCTCTGATGATTGAATGAGCCTAATTTGATGTAAGATCATTTAATTGTGATGTGCTTTAGTGTTTTTTATGAGCTATTTTTTCTCTAAAATTTCCCTTTGCTTTATATATTTGTTATTGAGTTTCCATGATTTTGGCTCATGCTTGCAAACATAATAAATAAGCACTAAATTAAGGGCCATGTATTTTCAGCCTCTGCTAAAAAATATTTGCGAGAGCTTGAATTCAAGGCCTTCCTTTCTATGTTCTGCTCATTGCTTTGGCGGTACGAAAGTATCTCTCCCTTCTTTCTTATGATTGAATACAACAACTTTCAACTCTTTTTTTCATGAGAAATGTCAGTTACACACTTTTTCATACCCGGAAATCCTAAGAATCGTGATTTATTTAGTTGGTGAAAGCATGGGAATGTTTATATTATTTTCTTACAAATAAAAATGAGTTCTATTTATTACAAAAACTAATTTGTTACCATGTTAAGTTATTCAATAAAAGTATAATTATATATTTTCAGTAAAAAAATATTTTAGCTTGGGAAATTTTATTAAATTTTTTAAAAAACTAAACATGAAAATTTTCCTTTTTATTCAATGAGTATCATTCTATGAGGCTCACTAACATATTTGTTGGATTTCTAATAATAACAGTTCCCTGTTTCGGTTTGTTGTTTTATCAGTGTATTACATAGGTATGACAGTTTTACCGTTGTTGATATGGGGCCTCTGTTGTAACCGTTATGGAGCGTGTCTCACACTATTCTTCTTAGTTGTGTTAAATTTAAATAACTACCCAAACACTCTACAAATTTTTAGATTGGATTATTTTAGTTTTGAAGTCTCTTTAATCCTCTAAAAGAGTCGCCCCTAAAAAGTAATGCATATTTTACATACAAAAACTCAATAGTATAATTTATTAAGAATGCATACAATCTTCACATTTTGTCTCTCTTTCAGTTTTTTGGAACATGACAATCAAATCACGTCCATATTTCTTGAAATTTTGTAATTTAATATTTTTTATTTTATATAAACTTTTATTGATATATATAACAATGTAATTAAGGTTGTTCAGAATTATGTATCAAAAAGGAATATGGAGTACCGTCTCATTAAATTTCTTGAACTTACCGTATAACTTATCACGTGGTCATTAATTATTCATTCTAAACTATTCTTAATTACACGATATAAACATGTAAAAAAGATATAACGCCACTATGCAATAGCAGAAAGACGCACTACTAATATGCATTTTTGCTATGTTATTGTATTTTATTGCACTAAGTAACCTAAAAAAGTTGTTCTAAATTTTGTTAAACCTTTTTTAAGTTAGTGTTTAATTAAATGCTGAAAAATATTCTCAAAAAAGAACGGTGTAAAAAAAATTACAAATTCATAGGATTTAACAGAATTAGAAACTTGTCAAGAAAAGGAGATGCAACTGTATAAAATAAGAACCAAACAAATAAGCTATTGGGGGAGAAATTTAGAAGAGGGTTTAAAAAGGAGAGATTTGGAGATTATAGTGTATTTAATGAAAAAATGTAAAAAAAAAAAACTTATGTATACCAAAATAAATTATCTCTTTTATATTTTATTACAGAATACATTACTATTTTTACTTTTCCATTATTACTATTCCAAAAATTATTTTAATTAAAAACTAAAAAAAATGAATATTATGTTTATGTTGTATCATGATAATACTCTTTTAAAACAATTCCTTATATATAAATTGTTATTATTGGAGGATACAATGATGTAAAAATTGTAGAAATGAAAAAAGTCATCAGTATAAATAATTAGCGGTAAAAATTTCTTAATATTTGTCAAACAATACATTTACAATAAAATTTATATGATACAATGCATACATACTGTTTGAGATAACTTATCAGATGCATGAATAAATTTAGAAAGCAATTAGAGAAAGATTTGTTATAAGCAGTACCCCGAATATATTCTATAAATAGTGTTGTAGATTTATAATAGAAGAAGTCTTGACCCCGAGGTGTTGTGTTGAAGTCAAAGATATTTTCAAAAATAGAAAGTGTATAAGAGAGTGAGGTTATAACGGTGGGTTCGTTAGATTGTCTGAAGAAATGGTTGCAATATGCTAAGTTAAGAATATGGGAGAGAGGAGGAAAAGTTGCCTAAAATAGTGGTTAGTTGGAGGTCAAAGTCTAAACCCCACCAAGGCAATAAAATTTAGAAAACAAAAACTGCCAACCAACCCCAAAAGCCAAAAGCCAAAGCCCTTTGGAAATTCCTTCCACCACCAAACCAAACTCACTCATTTTGTTCTTCTTTTCTAATTCCTTTTTTATGGCTACAAACTTCATGGAATAAGGAAAGGAGAAGCATAAACACGAACCAAAAGCCCTCTCTCCCTTCCAAAACTCAAATCAAAGCTTCAACTTTCTACACCTTTTCATCACAACTAAATCCAATCCTTAAATTTGTCACTGGGGTTTTAATGCATAAGGAAGTGTCAAAATACTAAATATCCCGACATATCTATCCAAGGTACGATGAAAAAAATTTCTGTTATTGTGTGTGTGCGTGTGTTACATATATTTGTTCTTGTGTTCTGCAATTGATCAGATACAATCTTGTCGGTGCAAATTTACGAGCTGCCCATGTTTCTATTTGATTGTTTCTTTCTAACAATGAATGTTGATGCCACTTGGCTATTGTTCAATTTCATAGTGTGGTTGATGAAAACCCCATTCTGGGTTTGTTTGATAGACAGTTAATGAATGAATGGGGTCTCTGAATTGATTATGATCTCAAATCCTCCTGGTGCAGGTTGTGGACAGTGCAATTTACGTCTTTGATGGTTTCCAGTTTTATGTATTATGGTGTCAGTATTTCTTAATAGGCGTTTGATTTGTGGAGGTTGTGAGTTGGGGTCAGTTACGTAGATGGTGTAGATAGGAAAGTAGGCGTTTTTTATATTGTCATTGACTTTGGTTTGATGAATTATTTGTTGGTCAGTTGTGTGTGTGAGACTATGTAAGGGATGGTATCAGCTACAATTAGGCGAATTGTCTCACCCTGTTGGAGAGCATCTGATACGGGTGAAATTTCTGGTAGGCATGGAGATTCAAGTGGGCGTGTTGATGGTTTGTTGTGGTACAAAGATTCTGGAAGACATGCGCATGGTGAATTCTCAATGGCAGTTATTCAAGCAAACAAATTGTTGGAGGATCATAGCCAACTTGAATCTGGTCCCTTGAGCTTAACTGAGGCAAATCCTTATGGAACTTTTGTTGGTATATACGATGGCCATGGAGGTCCTGAAGCTTCCCGGTTTGTTAATGACTGTCTATTCAAAAATATCAGGAGTGAGTTTTTCTTCACTCTGTACCATAAATTGCTGTATCTGGAAATAACTTCTGAACTCTAAGTCAAAATCATCAATTTAGTCTTGAAAATTGCAATGATCATCATTTTGATCCCCAACATGGTAGAATGGTTCTTGGAGTTTGTAAATTGTCAATTGAAGTAGTCTCTTTGTTGGCTAATGTCATGCAATGCTGCCCCAGTTGGCATGTTAAACATCTTTGTGACATCTGATTAGGCTCACACGTTTGCACCATATTAGGGACCATTTTGATGAAATTTACCCCTCCTCTATTTGCCTTTGCCGTTTTAAAACCAATTTTTTCACCTTCACCTCCAAAGTTCACACCATTTTTGCCTTCCTATGTAGTGACAGTTGTGTTGTGAAGAAACAATTTTTTGAGCTCTCGTCCTAGATAAAGAGATAAGAATGCTGTGAATGGGGGGACGAAGGTTAAAAAAGTGTTTTTTAAATGGAGAAGACAAAGAGGGATCAATTTCTTCAAAATTATTCATCCAATTTTTGGTCAATTTAGTCCCTCTTATGTGGTGGAATGTGTGCCTAGTAAGATCTTGCTTAGATACTTAATGTCTCAGTTCAGTCCTTCTAACAACATTACATGACAGTAACTATCAGAAAGACTAATTTAATTGACGATTTATAATTTCTATGACCATTTCAGTCATCTCAGAGAACAAATTGACCAACCATACTATGAGTTTTAGCTAGTTGATCCGGTTTACTGACTTAAGGGGTTGATCTTAAAGCAGAATTTTCTTCGGATAATGATGGAATGTCAGCTGATGTTGTCCATAAAGCATTCTTGGCAACTGAAGAAGAATTTCTTTCTCTGGTAGAGAAGCAATGGCTGCATAAGCCGCCTCTAGCATCAGTTGGATCTTGCTGTTTGATAGGCATAATATGCTGTGGGGAGCTCTATATTGGAAATGCCGGAGATTCTCGAGCAGTGTTAGGTAGAATGGATGAGGCTACAAAAGAGATTAAAGCTATTCAACTCTCCGAGGAGCACAATGCTAGCATGGTATCTGTCAGAGAAGAGTTGCGCTCATTGCATCCTGATGATCCGCAGATAGTGGTTATGAAGCACCAGGTCTGGCGCGTGAAGGGTCTGATTCAGGTGCCTACTTTAAAATTGTATCTCAGGTTTCTTTGTGTTTATTCGTGTAAGACACATGCAGACCTTCAATATTTTTGTTAATGTCTTCTGCAAATTATTATTCAGTTTCAATTCATGCAGTCTTCTATCTATGTTTTGGTTGGTTTTGTTTGGATCACAATTGATCTTTTTCTAATTTTACTTATCCCCTATTGCTTATTCATAGTTGGCCATATGTCTAATTGCATAATGCAACTCAATACAAATCCTCATTCCCAAAATTCTTAGTATGTAATGGTAGCAGGTTTTAATATCAGATATATGTCTAGTTCCGGATCTAATTTTAGAATATAAGGAACCTGAATTTAGTTTGGCCACCAGATTCAGGGAACAATGGTTGATTCAGAATATTGTTGAAAGTCTCATTGATATTCAGTCTGTCCCGATTTACTAGTACTTCTATGTCCTGAGAAAATATGGCCTTTGTGGATGGATGTGGCTGATTGGGAATCGAATTTAAACATACTGATCAAGTATGTTTTCATCTTCCCACTGCCCAAATTGAATCATATTGTTGATTATGTTTCTTGTTAATGCACCAACCACATTTGAGGCTTCTTTCCAATTATGATTATTTGGTGACTCAAGTAGAAAATCCATGAACATTTTCTAATTTGAATAAATGTGTGATGATGTGTAGATTTCAAGATCCATTGGTGATGCCTACCTAAAGAAGGTAGAGTTTAACAGAGCACCATTATTGTCAAAATTTCGACTCCCACAACCCTTTGAGCAGCCAATCCTTAAAGCTGAACCAGCAATACTGGTGCAAAAATTGTGTCCTCAAGATCAGTTTCTCATATTTGCATCAGATGGGTTATGGGAGCATCTGAGCAATCAAGAAGCAGTTGACATTGTCCAAAGCTGTCCACGCAATGTAGGGTTCTAATTTAGTTCAGTTTCCTTTGTACATATAACTGTCATCGCATGTCATAAACACTTGATGTTCATTAATTGTACATGGACTGAAAAACAATGTATTGCAAGGTCTTTGTTCTTATTTAACATGGCTATGGCTGATTTGTTTTGGTGGCCACTTTTTGGTATAAAAGTATATTGAACAGATTACTGTGATACAGGGAGTGGCAAAGAAACTTGTGAAAACAGCACTTTGTGAAGCTGCTAAGAAAAGAGAAACGAGATACTCAGATTTGAAAAAGATTGACAGAGGGGTGAGGAGACATTTCCATGATGACATCACTGTTATAGTTTTGTATCTTGATTCAAATTTTTTGGCCCGTGCCAATTCTCGTGTACCCTTGGTTTCTATCAAAGGAGGTGGTGAAAATGGTTATGGTATTGGAATTATAGATGCCTAGTTCAGGAGTTTTGGCACCTTCCCTCTCTTCAATTTGTATTCCAAATGTGTATGTAAATTTCCCCCTTCCCCTGGGATCATGCTAATACAATCTCTCTCACAAACACACACTTCCTTCTCTAATCTCTTTCTTAATCACGTTCAACTTATTTTAACACTTCAGACCCAACACTGGGTCTAACAATAACACATGCGTCATGTTCCCCAAATTATTTCACAAAATTTATGTATGCATCACCGTTCTCATTGTTGTCACTGTTGCCAAATTAAAAGGTAATAATACAGAATTTGAAAGAAGGAAATACATCATAATATGCAAGACTAATACCCTACAATCCATGTAATTCCAACTTTCACAGTGAAATTCAACTCATAATTAAGCAAAAACGGAAAACAGAGACCACAGTTAGGATTTTAACATAACTTTCACGGTAAATTTGAATGTTGAACCAAAAATTGTACCTGATCCTGCGATAATCCATGTAATTCCAACTTTCACAGTGAAATTCAACTCATAATTAAGCAAAAACAGCAAACAGAGTCCACAGTTAGAATTTTAACATAACTTTCACGGTAAATTTGAATGTTGAACCAAAAATTGTACCTGATCCTGCGATAATGCATGTAATTCCAACTTTCACAGTGAAATTCAACTCATAATTAAGCAAAAACAGGAAACAGAGTCCACAGTTAGGATTTTAACATAACTTTCACGGTACATTTGAATGTTGAACCAAAAATTGTACCTGATCCTTCGATAATGGAACCTATCATCACTCGAATTGTTGAGAACCAATGCCGAAACTGTAGTGTTGAACAGAACGACACCATTTTCTTCAATGCACGAGCGAAAACCAGAAGTCAATAGTTCTGGAATTTTCCTTCATATTCACGAGCCACACGTGAGCTTTATAAGAGTCGAACAATGTGAAGGTCAAAATATTCTGATGCAACTACTTACATTTGTGTTGGAATCACTAGTGTAATTTTTTTCGTGAACCACCTCCCATAGTTATAAGGACACACCCACACTCCACACTCTTCTTATTTGGTACAAATTTCCACATGAACTCAGATCCCACAATCATATGGAGTAAGCCACACGTTATGGTCAATTTTTTTGTGCAATTTTCCATATAAACACACCCCCACACTTAATTGGATATAATCATACCTTTATAGTCGAATCACACTCTTGTAGTAAAAAAAATTGGCCAATATTTTACATGAGTTCACCCCCACAACCATATGAGTGTAACCACACTTAACTTATTTCAAAAAGCAGGTGAAATAAATATTAATATGAAAAATTGACTAAACAAGTTACGAATATGATATGAATCAAGAAAAACACATCCAAGATAAACTAAGGATACAAATTTTACTGAATAATTTTTGTATTATTACTTCTGCAATTTACACTCAGAACATCCATAAAAGAAACGATTATTCCTTTTACACAGGACTTTCCATATCTATCAAACTGAATTAAAAAATGTAACCCCTTCACTAAATCGGTTGGTCTTTATTTAAATATCACTAATCGCACGAACCGTTACAAACCACTTTATTTAAATACCACCAACTGCACTAACCGTTACCTTACAAACCACTAACTGGTATCTTACCCTTTATTCCTTACATTTTTCCTATAATATACATCTCACGTCCTATCTTGATTGTATCCTAAAAGAATCTTCCTCTTATTCAACTTTAAGTATGCAAGAGTATTTATATTGTTTCAATTATTGGTGTTTATCTATATTTGTCACATAAAACTTCATATTGACATATTCAATCACAATTTTTAGTTTAAAAGATAGTTAAACTAATTCATTTTAATATGTTACAAAATGCATTTTAACTTATGTTTGTTCTTTTTTCGTTTAAAAGAAAATTATAGGATTGATACATCACTTTGTTAAGGTCCACCTATGTCTCTTAATTTTCTCACTTGCCGATATTTGTTTTGTTTAAAACCTTAAGCATCCTTAGTTCAACATCAAATAGTTTGGTTTCAAACCTTCAACATCTCTAATTCGATAGATTTGTCGTGTTGATTCTTATAAACATGCTTAAAAATAATATTTAGCTTGGTTGAAAAAATTAAGGATCTTTAGTTTTAATTTGTGCATTGAAGAATTATTTATTAAAGTATGTAAGTATTTGTAATTCAATTGCATACATTAAACACTCTACTTCAACCTAAATAAAAAGTCTATAAAATCTCTCAAATTAATGTTAAAGATCTCACTTTATCTAGTCAAATTATATCATATACAAATAAATTTATAATTTATAAGGTTGAGTTAAGTGTTAATCCTACTTTATATTTTGCTTCAATCTTTATAAATGAGCAATAAGTATCAATCTTACCATAATTCATCCTTAAAATAAAAGGTAAAATTAAAAAAGAAAACAACTTTTCTATAAAATAAACTAAATTTATGTATAAATTGATTTTAAAAAATTTGACCTGCCTTAATTCTTTGACTTAGCCAATCAACAAAATCCAATTCATCTTGAATTTTTTCTTCTAAAAAGTAGTAAAAGCAGATATGTCAAATCGTCCGTTTATTGTAAGTAAGGATAAAATTTTTAAACAAAATGTACACAACAAACAAACACTTAATGATAGAAAAAACTGGAATATTTCTGAGCCCTTAAATTAATGTTCAGTGTGAATTATGCTTATTGCATCCCACATTATTCATCTATTATTTCTTTGTTTACTTTGAAATTTATCTGGGTCAAGTATCATACAATAATTCCAGCTGAATTTACAATGGCTCTAAGTTGTAGTTAGCACCTAAAACAAAATCCCTTATTTGATCTTTCCCAGGGTGAAGGAGGGAAACAAATATGCAGAAAAATATAAAGAAGTAGGAGAAATGGCACTGTATGGGGATAGAAACTGCTCAGGAAACAAAAATTACATTTACATGCGACTAAATATGCAAAACCCCCTTTAGTGAAAATGTTAAATGTTTGGTGGTATCAAAGCCAAGAGAGAAGTAGGTGAATACATGGAGCATCACCTCAACAACACCCTCCATATCTTCTTCATATATACAACCAACGACCATATAGCAAGCCCTGCTGAAGTATAAAGCAAAACAACACCAGACCCAACTATAATGGCAGCTCCACCTCCATTGCTGAAGAGAAAAATGAGAACACAGTCAAACTCAACCAGTTAATAACAGCTTGGAATCAAAATTTAGGGAACAAAAATGAAAGTTTATGACATACAACTACTAACAAATTAACACCTGAAGAGATTTTCCAAACACACAATATTAAGCATTACTACATATAGAAAGTTTACAGATAAATATTAGTAAAAGGTTAGTAGAAAATCAAAGTCGTTTGGAGATGAGTTTTTTCACCTAATTTTTCTTTTTCCATAAAAAAATCTAATGATAATTGGGCATCCACAAAAATGTAAAAAAAATCCAATAACCTCAAGTCCCGGGTCGCAAGAAGGATGGTTAATGCTGTCATCTGTGAGGCTGTTTTCCACTTCCCCAAGTTATTTACAGCAACAGCCTATGATTAACAATTTCATGATATAAGGTCAAAACATTGTGCTGACATAATAAAGCATTTGATTCTGATGTTCAGGAGGTAAAACAAACCTCTAAAAGCTTACTATCCTGGGAAGCAGCCCATTCCCTGACTGCAGACATGGTTATCTACATACCAAGTTATGAGAGAAAATTATAAGGAGAAAAGTTTCTTTAACACCAACAACAGTAAATAACATACATTTAACCAACACTTATAATAATATAATAATATTTTGAATTAAAAAATAAAATGAAAATGAACAAAATATTAGTTTATTGGAATATGAACTGTATGTTTTCACTGTTGAAAGTGTCAACATATCAGCACCCAATTGTAAGACATGTTTTTTCGAAAACAAATACAAGGCCAGTAAAATAGGCAAGATATGATGCTTTCAACACAAAAGGAGAGGCAAGTGAAAATATGGCTAATAGTTCAGATTCAATTAGAAATATAATAAACTTGTGTTTCGTACACATGTTACATACCAAAAATCATACAACAAATGACAGCCAAGATAAGAAAAACGAATATTTAACTACTATGAGTTTGGAATTTGGTAATGATGCAAAGGGCCCTTGTTAAGTACCTACCCTTAACCAAAACCTTTTATGTAAAGCATGCCTTAGAAATCACGGTACGCCTTACCTCTCTACCAATTATGGCAATTGCAGGTATAGTTAGCAGCCACGGTGCTTGTCCAAACACACCAACATCCAAAGGTCTAGTACACAATAAGACCAGTGTGGCAGCAACCATAAGCTGCATTCAATTCAATCCACATTATTTTACATTTAGCCAATAAGGAAAGAACATAAGCTGCACTCACATCACATCACATTTACTAACCCAAAAAGACTTGAATTCATCAAGTAAATATGTGTGTGCATTAGGGGAAGAAAAAAAAAATACCTTGTCAGCTACCGGATCTAAGAATGCCCCGAATGAAGAATTTAACTTCATCTGCACGGCAAAATGATAATAGTTAATCAAATAAAAAGGATTGACCTATAACTTTAAACTATGAAGCTCGTCACACCTCTTAAATGGTGTGTCCGTATCAGTCTCCTACACTCGTATAACATGTAATCAAAAAATATTTTTTAATTTCTGACAATTCTAACAGGTTCCAACACAATTTTAAAAATGACAAATTCATTAATTTTCTAAAAACTCAAACTTATTGTATAAGTTTTTATTATGACTATAAAATTAAGAAACAAATCTTTCTGAACTACTAATGAAAAACATCTTTCTGTCACAACAAAAACTCATATACTCGTGCACTTTTCGATTTATATAATTCATAATTATATAATATATAAATCCTTGTTCCCACATTTTGGAAATTTAGGTGTGGAACTGTCCGTGTGTGCGTGTCAATGTCTGTGTTACATAGACTTGAAACGCTAAAAACAGAACAATGTGGTGGTGTGTGGATTCCATTCGATTGGAATGAGTAAAGAGTACCTTGCGAGCAAGATAGCCATCAAGCCAATCTGTGATTGATGCAGCGACAAAAATGCTCGTAGTAGCCGCAGTTCCACGCCAACCATCCATGTAGAAAGCTACACACGCACACACACAAAAACATCACATTCACATCAGATTGCAATACAAGTGTTGTGATATAAACAAGCAAAAGAGGGCAACAAAAATCCAAACGCACTGGCAACAAGAAGTGGCACTGCAGCGACACGGCCCAGAGTCAGAATCGTTGGCAGAGTGAGCAATTTGGAAGGTTCCGGTTCCGGTTCCGGCTCCGGCTTAGACTGAGCTTGAAGCTGAGATTGAGCCTGCGACGGTGGCACTGGCGAACCTAAATCTGTGACAAGACCAGCTCTTCCCAAACATGGGAATTTGCGTGAACGTGCAAACCCTAGGATTTGGTTCTTGGAAGGGGAAGGGGAAGGGAAGTACCTGCAAGGGTGATGGGTTGGGGTTGTTGCTCTTGTGTTAGGGTTCCATGAGAGGGGTTTGGTTTTGGTGGCTGTGCGAACGTAGACGAAACCGGTGGTGCTGAGCTTGAACCCCAACATCATCAATCACCGATCACTTTCTCCTTTCTAAACCAACTTTTGTTGGATCACAGAGCTTGCAGGGATTCGTGATTTCTAGATTTTGGTTACAACCATTTCATTTGATTATCCTTTGAATATGCTTTCGTTCATCATCTAAAATTTGTTTTTGATCTTAAGACTAAATTTTAGAGCTTCTAAAATCTGTTTTTACCTAAACCTAAACTTTAGAATTTTTGAATGATTGTAGTAAATTAATTAGTTTTCTTTTCCTTTCATCTAAGAAATGAATTCATAACATAACTATAAAATATTTTAATTTTAAAATGTAATAAAATAATATTCTTATTATAAATATATAAAAAAATTAAAGTTTGAACTATAAACAAAAATTTATTTAAAAAAATAATTAATTAATTAATTAATTAGTTCTTTTATTGAAGAATACGGACATGATAATAAACTTAAAATCTGGAACTCTAAATAAAATATTGAATCATAAAAATATTATTTTTTTATGGAAAATAAGTCTTTCTTCTCTTTTTCTTGTTTGTGTTTTCTCCGTTTGACTTTTTTTTTGTTTGTGTTTTTCCCTTGACCTCGTTATTTCCTTTATTAGATAGTCATTTTTATCTCATTCTCTTCCTACTTACATGTTCTAGTACTACTCTCTTCATCATCGTTCCTTGACCAGTTTATTTGGAAAACTTTATTTTATAAAAAAAATATTTAGAGTCAAGATTAACAATAATTTAAATATATATTTTTTTTTAAAATTATGCGTATTTTAAAGACAAAATTGTGATTGAACTTTTAGTTTCTAAATTAAGAATGTGGATGACTGAGATATAATTTTTTAAAAATTATTATTTTTTATTTACGCAAACATTCTATTGGCTTACGTTGACTGCGAGTTATGAGACCGAAACTAAGTAGGTCAACGACCTATATTAGTGAGTCCGTCCAAAGTAGCGTGTTGCGGGTTGGTCTGCATGACCCACATGTCCCGCTTCATATTATCATCCGTAGTACCATCTTAACGGATTTTAAGTCAAAACATTGACGTCGTATGTGAGAATAAGGAAGTGGTTTAAAAATGAACCGTAATTTCCTTAGTCCTCAATTGGAAGACTTATTTGGATAAGTCCAATAGTTATACATTTGTTAGAAATCAGGTAAAAGGTTACTTAAATACATATTTTTTCTTTAATTCGTACTTTTTTTTAACAATAAAATTGTAACTAAACTTTAATTTCCAAATCAGAAAATAAGGTAATTGATCAGTGATGATACTATTTGAATTTGAATTTATTGATATAAACAATAAGAATAAAATCTTTAAATTCTAATAAAGTCTCGCCACAAAGTTTACTAAATGTGTTAATAAAATTCAATTATTTGAAGAAAGAGCAAACAAGGAATGAGATTTTTTTTTTAATAGGAAAGGACAACACCTTGACCTTAAATTTAATAAAAGTAGGTGGAAAAATGGGAGTTGATACTATTTTAATGTAATTCTCATGTTTTTGTGGGATTTATTATAATTCACCACGGTTAAATATGAACAATGATATATAATTTAACATTTAAATAAATTATTATTTTATTATAATATAATTTAAAAAAAGTAGTTACAGAACAGTTGTTTTTACTATATTTGCGTTGAGAAACTTTATTCCTTAAATTAAATATATCCATATGTTTATGTTTTTTCTTTTAGTGTGTTGGCAAGGAAAAATAATTAGTCACGTTAAACGGTTACATGTATGTTTATTTATTATTAATTAAATCTACAAAATATGTTTAAATTCATCATTTTTTTATGTTAAGTCAACGAATTCTAATAAAAAAAATTATATTTTAAACTCAATGAATCACTCTAAATTCCTCTTTATCGAAAATAATATATTTTAAAAAATGCTTTATTAACACTTTTTCTCAAATTTAAGCAAGGTGAAAAAAAAAATGCATTAAGTAATGTGTGGTGGAGGTGCGTCACAGAGATCACGGCATGATCAGTGATGTGCCGACAGGGATGGAGGGGTAAAATCATAATTTCACAATATAAACATTTCAATTTATTTTTTAATATTAGAAAAAAAAACAATATTAGAAAGTTTTTTTTTTTACTGAAGAGATAAGTATCATAAAACAGTAAATTCAAAATTATTTTTCTAAAGTTCATCACAACACACAGGTTTGACTTTGTTTATTATTTTATTTTTAAAATAGTATATGGTTTTATATATTAAACATCTCACCAGTTAAAAATAATTTTCTTTTGTATAAAAAAAACACATTTTTCTTTGAAAGGAAAATTAAATTTTTATTAAATATGTACTCACAAAATTAAACCTTTATACGAGTATTTAGGATAACTTTTGCAATAAATGTTTTATACAGATTAAATAATGAAGTAAGGCTTTTTATAACTAAAATCAACTTATATATATGATTTTTAATGAAAAAGATATCTAAATTATTAAAAAAGTTAATTCATACTATATTATTTAAAAACAAATATTTTCACAAGTACGTTTAATAAATGATCTGAATAATTTGGAGTGGTTTAATTTAGTTTGAAAATATTTTTTGCGATTTTGTATTTAATAAATTATACTTGAACATGTCAAAGAGAACAAAATCAGAAATATTTAAAAACAAGTTTGGGTATATATAATTAAATCGATTCAACTTAGTTAAACGCACGTAAGTGTAACTCAACAAACAACTTCTTAGCTTAATTCATTTTGAAAAAAAACTCTTAACTTCACGAAAAGTATTTTGCCAAACACGGTGCTATATTAATA
>Ga0123341_1000299_pt1 | contig 27569 bp, 18 predicted proteins | sample Turbeapinknodule_FD_89959 | JGI IMG/M metagenome (GOLD analysis project Ga0123341, IMG submission 89959) | Root nodule microbial communities of legume samples collected from Mexico - Turtle bean Mexico pink nodule | ecosystem: Host-associated > Plants > Roots > Nodule | place: Mexico: Nepantla...
ATATATATATATATATATATATATTAGTATAAATGGTGATAGTAGCAAATGCTTAGTACCCTTGAACATGGTCTTGTCATCAATCTTTTAATACAAATGATTAATTTAATTATTGTACGATTCAATTCGAAAATTTATCATAATCTCAATCCAATATCAAGGACATATCACGGCCTCATAACAGGCACACTACCATGGTAAAGATATGTATTAAAGAAAATTTATTATACTCAATTGGCTTAAACCAAACACTAACTTAGGTTTTGCAAGCACACTACCTACACCGATCGAAAACAACACGACATTTTCTTCAGAAATTCCTATAATCAAAGAACTGACTTTTCCAACTTAATTAAAATGCCATTCACTTTTATATTTAAATAATGAGTCACTTTTTCAATTCAATTACCAACTTGTATTGAATTAAATTGATTCAAGAATATTCTTTATGCCCCAAAAGTGTCCAATGATAATTTTTTATAGATAAATTGATAAGCATTGAGGTTAGAGAAGAAGAAAAAGGAGAAGAAAAAGGAGTGAGGGACCACTTCACAAACTAGAAAAGGAAATGATGTGTGTGTTCAATCACCCTTTAGCTTCTATATCATGAAAAAATATACTTTTCAAATATCAATTTCACACACTAAATGCTATATCTCTTACAAGTTGATCTTTGGAAGAAAACAAATTAATTTGTTATCAAATTCATTAAACTCCTAGGGAAAGAGTAATCATACATTGATAACTCACATTTTCTATGCAATCACATTACAATCCCAATACTATTATTTTATTATTTTTTAATTATAAATTTATTATTTATTATTTATTATTTATTATATGGTGAGTAGGAGAAAGAGTAGATCCTTGAATGAGGAAGAATGATGCATGGTGTGTGAATGGTGCACTTTGCAGATATGGTAAGAAGAGGTTATGATTCATTCTAAGATGGAAGATGATGAAAAAATAACAAGTCTCTCACTGAAACCCATCAATGAATGAATGACCCTACAAAAGTTGTTCAATCATACAACTCAAAATTCATTGCCATGATAACTAAAATTTTTAGCGGGTCCCTTTTTGCTACTCTGTATTATAATCATATTCATCATTTTTATTCATTCAAATTTCAACTGCTATGTTATTATTGTAAAATCAAATGAATTAATATTAGTTGACTAAAAAAAAGTTACATTCAAACTAAACTCTTCCGTTTGCAAATTACCCTATTTTTAATATATACTATATCTCAGAAAAAACAGTTATATATATATATATATATATATATATATATATTAAGTAGAGGGATAATATGTTGACTATTTTGTATAACTAGAAAAAAACAATTTGTTATTAAAATTTAAAATTACCATGTATTATATCATACCTGTAAATTTATGTTTTTTTAATGAGACTCGGATATGTTTATCTTAAATGAAGTGTTGGTGTCAAACATGTATTGAATATTAATATTTGTATGACACGTATTACTGAAGCGTCAAATTTAAAAAATATTTGTTGAATTTTTGATAATTCTACACAATTCTAACACAATTTTAAAAAGAAGAAATACATTAATTTTTAAAAAATTCAAATTTATTATATAAATTTTTATTATGATTACAAAAATAAGGAAGAATCATTTTTAACCAGTCATGCGAAACATGTTTCTATTAAAAAAACATATTTATACACATAAATATTTATTGTCAATCTATATAATTTATAATTATATTTATATCTCTATATCATACATTTTAAAGATTATATTACATCTTAGACATTATATGTATCTTCATGTTTGTATTATTAATATCAGTATTGTATGAGTATATCGTATCAATGTTCATATGAACATATGTCAGTATCCGTATCGTTTGAATGTTCACATCATGAGTGTGAATTTGTGTGCTATATATAGTCTATATTAAAAATGGAAGAGATAAGAGTAGTTGGCGCGTGAAGAGGGTAAGACGCACCCACACATGAGCAGCAACAAAACAAAACCTGTGACTCACTCTCTCTCTTTCACCTTACACACATCACATGCACCATTTCTCATTCTCATCCACTGTTAATTATTCCTCTACTTCTAGTGTTTAACACTAACACTAACCCTTTATCTTTTGGCCTTCTCTTCCAATCAACCACTAAACTCCATTTGGTAGCAGCCATTTTTGAACACTGCATCATCAACAACAACAAAGCACACACGATTTACAATTACTACTACTTCTCACAGTTAGCATAATCTGATTCATCATGCTTCATGCTCATTTATTGCAAACATTTTGTGGCTCTCCAACCTCAGCCAAATTCCTTCATCCTAATAATTGAGATTTCAGATTAGGACACAACTTTTACTTACCCTTTCTCTCTCTCTACCTGCTCCAATCTCTTCATGCCAAATTTAGCATCTGGGTTTACTCCAATTTCGTTCCTTTTCTCTCCATGGGTTGCATTTACTCGCGAGTCTGCATAGGCGACAACTGCAGAGGCTCCAGCATCAACGGCGACCCCATTAACAGAACCACCGACGTAGGTGAAGTCGCCAATTTCTCACAGACCTCTTCCGACGCCGAAGAAGGTGAAATCAGAGACCAGCTCAACCAATTGAGCATCACGCGAGACTCCGAAACCGGAATCCGAAGACTCTCTAGGGTTTCGGCGCAGTTTCTGCCGCCGGATGGTTCGCGAATCGTGAAAGTACCTTCTGGAAACTTCGAATTGCGATACTCGTTCTTGTCTCAGCGAGGGTACTACCCAGATGCACTCGATAAAGCGAACCAGGACAGTTTCTGCATCCACACGCCTTTTGGTATGTGCTTGTTGAATTTGTGTTTTGTGCTGTTTCTGTTTTGTGGAGTGGCTGTGTGTTGTGTTGTTTGAACGTCATTGCGTGTGGGGTTTTTTGTCTCGACAGGTACGAGCCCTAACGACCACTTCTTTGGAGTGTTCGACGGGCATGGTGAGTTTGGAGCTCAGTGCTCGCAGTTCGCGAAGCGGAAAGTGTGTGAGAATTTGCTCAGAAACTCCAAATTCCGTGGTGATCCTGTTGAGGCTTGTCATGCGGCGTTTTTGGCGACGAATTCGCAGCTTCATGCTGATGTTTTGGATGACAGCATGAGCGGGACGACGGCGATCACGGTGCTGGTGAGGGGGAGGACGATATATGTGGCGAATTCCGGCGATTCGAGGGCGGTGATTGCGGAGAGGAGAGGGAAGGAAATTGTGGCCGTTGATTTGTCGATTGATCAGACGCCGTTTAGGAGTGATGAGCTTGAGAGAGTGAAGCTATGTGGGGCCAGGGTTCTTACTTTGGATCAGATTGAGGGGTTGAAGAACCCTGATGTGCAGTGTTGGGGCACTGAGGAGGGTGATGATGGTGACCCTCCAAGGTTGTGGGTGCCCAATGGGATGTACCCGGGGACGGCTTTCACCAGGAGTATTGGTGATTCTATTGCGGAGACTATTGGGGTAGTGGCGAATCCTGAGATTGTTGTGTTTGAGCTCACGCAGGATCACCCTTTCTTTGTGCTTGCTAGTGATGGGGTGTTTGAGTTTCTCAGTAGCCAGAGTGTGGTTGAAATGGTATGGTAGATCTCTTTTATTGTTGTGTTGCTCGCTTTTCTTTTAAGCTAGCTTTATTCTTATGCGAAGGCATGCATTTTTTTCTCTCTCTTTTTGGGGGGTTTCTGTTGTTGAATTTGCTTTTATGTGTACTAAAGAAGTTGGTGGCAAGGTTATTATTTCGTTTCAGTGGCAATCACGATCTGGCACAATTAATGTTAGTTACTGTGTCTCTCTCATATTTGGAAGTAGAATCGGGAATTAGGGACTAGGAATCTTTCTGAAAATTAGGGGACCCAACTTATGCAACTGGGGGCTTTTTGACAGAAAATTCAAATTCCACTCCTTTGCATAAAGCCACACGGAAGTTAAGGGAAACAGAATTTTCCATACAAGGGTGTCGGGAAAGAAATTTATAGCTAATAGTTCTGGATTTCTAGAAATCGGAAATTATATTCCAACCAAACTTTAGCATCAGAAAACACAGTTCCAAACCACTTCATTATTCCTTCTACACTTAAAACCAGTATTTAATAAGGAAATATTTTTGGGTGAGTATTGCTTGTAATAGTCACTTTGCTGATAATTCACCAAATCATATTGTTTTCATCTATAATTTATAAAATGGGAGGGAGCAATTAGTCTTTTCATTATGAAGCTGTTTTTCTGTTTTATGCAAGACTTGCTTTTGTAGAATTGCAAGAACAATATCCAATTGAAACCAAACTCACCTTTTTGTGACTGAAGTTGATTTGAATGAGAAATGATTTTTAGAAGGGTGCAATGCGCCTGCAATGACAAGTTTAAAATTTCATTGTTTTAAGGTTCAAAATTTAATCGTCTGGTATTAGTCTATAAACTGGTCATGGTTATGATCAAATTGGTTGCACTTTTGTGTTGAAGTTCGTCACTGTAATTAAGCCTAGTAGTTGAAACATTTAAGAATTAACTGAATCCTAAGTTTGAGACGTAAATTATTTAATTGCATCATACTTTTCGTATTTCAGTGCCATGTAAGCGTGGGTTTATCTAGTAAATTTTTCTCCCTCGTGTAGGATAGATAAGGATATTAAAAATACAGATCTTTTGGGTAATGGTATTGTCAAGCTGTCCAGTTGATGTGAAAATGTACCTGGGCATGTCTTCATTCATTGAAGCTTGGTTAGAAATTTCCATGGTCAAACTAGGTTGATGCATCAATGACCTTGGAACTATCTTTCCAAAGTCTAATTATAATTAAATCACAAAGCTAATCCTTGCAGATTGCTGATAGCAATACGTGTAAATGACAATCATGTGCATTTGATCATGGAACTAGGTTTTGTGAATTTAATTTAATGCAACTTTAAACCTAGATATGGTGTAACATCCAATTTAAGTTGAATATTTTGTCTCTTAATTGCCATTATGTTTCCAGGTTGCAAAATTCAAAGATCCTCGTGATGCTTGCGCTGCAATTGTGGCAGAATCTTATAGACTCTGGCTGCAATATGAAACTCGTACAGATGACATCACAGTCATCATTGTACATGTAAATGGGCTAACTGAAGTATGGTACTTTTCCTGTTTTGTCCTGCTTCTCTTCAATTATATTATTTCCTAGAAATAGTCACATTCATTTACTTTGTTGTTAGTAACTGATCTAATCTTTCAAATTAGTCTACTGTTGGTCAGAGTCAGTCGGCTTGTTATGGTGATGTTTTGCGAAAACCTGTGCCACAAGTTGTAGAGGTGACAGGTTCAGAATCCCCTTCCACCTTTGGCTGGAGTGCTAGAAACCATCGTGTAAGACATGATTTGTCAAGGGCACGCCTCCGAGCACTTGAAAATTCCCTGGAAAATGGGCAAGTTTGGGTTCCTCCCCCTTCAGCCCATAGAAAGACATGGGAAGAAGAAGTAAATCCCCTCTCCATCTTTTGATTTTACAATTGATTTAGCTCTTTTATATTTCATTTTTTTTATTTACATACATTGGTATGCTACGATAAAGTCATAATTTTAGTTTCTCCCACTGGAAAGTTCAATAAATCTGAACCTTTGATGATGCTTCATCTTCATATACCACAGGCACACATAGAGCAGGCATTGCACGATCATTTCCTCTTCCGAAAACTTACCGATTCTCAGTGTCATGTTTTATTGGATTGCATGCAAAGAGTGGAGGTCGACCCTGGGGATATTATAGTCAAACAGGTCAGTTTTCTAGTTGAAACTTGTAAATAGAGTAGTGCACAGTCCAACCTGGGGATATTGTAGATTTCTGGGGCAGAAAGTGAAGTTTACCATTCCTGAATGCAACATGCCTTTGGATCTTGTTAAAAATTTCTTGGCTTTGATTATATTTTTAATTGCACAATTGTGACAAAAGTTATACTTTGCAGGGTGGTGAAGGTGACTGTTTTTATGTTGTTGGTAGTGGAGAATTTGAGGTCTTGGCAACTCAGGTTTATAAACTTTGTCATTTGATTGCTCTATTGATTTTTTATGACTCCACAGATATTCTATTAGGAAAATATTGAAAATTATACAAGCCAGAGGCAAAAGGCAAGGGTCATGGCACCTGCAGGCTTTAACAACTTCTTTAAATGTTTCTTTTCAGCTTTCCATGAGTAATTTTCCATTCGTGATAAAGTTCTAAGATTTAACATCTTTCAAAAACATGCTTAATGTTATTTTCAAACCCCAGTCCATCATTTCAGCTCTTATAATTGGCTTTTTCCTTGGTTTAGTCGATGAAATCATGTTTTGAAGATCTTCAGTCATGTAACGAATGCTGCCTGTACCTAGTCTTTTCTAATATGTTGTGTGTTTCTATATTGTCAATGAGATATGTTACAAATCTTGTTCAACATTCATTACAATGGCAGGAAGAAAAAGAAGGGGACGTACCTAGGGTTTTGCAGCGCTACACAGCTGAAAAACTCTCTTGTTTTGGAGAACTTGCTCTAATGTGAGTCACTCGATCATACATTTTAGCAGCTTGTGGTTCTTCCACTCAGTTGAAGCAATTCTTTTTGGCATGAAACATATCTAGTCATTGAAGTTTCCTCTAGGTTAGGTATTAATATTTTTTTGAGGACTGTTATCCAGACAGGCATAGGAAGTTCAACTAGTATTGCATTATTCCAGAATATATGAATTATTATATAAATTAACCAACCAGCGGTAAGAATTACGCTTTTGCAACCCATGTTTTTTGTTGGAAATATGCGGAGTCATTTTTATGAGGGTGCCTTGACACAACACAACAAGGCTTAGTTTGTTGTTATTGTATTTAAAGTCATTTTTATATTTTTTCTTACTCTTTTTTCATATGTAGCAGCTCTGACAATATTAGTTTTTCACCTTGCCAATTTAACACTTTTGTTTTTCTAAAAATGGCATTACAGGTACAATAAACCACTCCAGGCTTCTGTACGTGCTGTAACAAAAGGAACACTTTGGGCTTTAAAACGGGAAGATTTTCGAGGGATTTTAGTGTCAGAATTCTCTAACTTATCATCATTGAAGTTGCTTCGGTCTGTAGATCTCCTCTCGAGGTTATCAATTTTACAACTCAGTCAGATTTCTGACTCCCTTTCTGAAGTTTCCTTCTCAAATGGGCAGACAATAATTGACAATGTAAGTTTTTGCTTGGTTGCTTTAATCCTTTGTTCTCGTATCTTTATCATAATGACCTTCGGTATGTCTTTGCAGAATGAAATCCTTGCATTGTACATTATACAGAAGGGATGCGTAAAAATCACTTTTGATTCTGATTTATTGACGAGTCCAAATGCCTACAGCCTCAAGCCTGACATCCAAAACGAGGAGGATGATGTTCAGAGCATAACAGAACTATCAGTAGAGAAGCCTGAGGGAAGCTATTTTGGTGAATGGGTCCTTTATGGTGAACGTATTGGTTCCATAAGTGCTGTTGCTGTGGGTGATGTTGTATGTGCTTTACTAACAAAGGACAAATTTGAATCTGTTATTGGCTCCTTACAAAAGATTTCTCAGGAAGATCACAAGTACGTTTTAGTATGTGCATGCGTTAGACGACAGCTATGCAGTTCTGCTTGTATGCTTATATACTACACTTGAAAACAAAGTTTCATATCATTGACACCATTAATTTAATCATAGGTCAAGGGATAATTCCAAGGAGTTGACTAGAAGAAATTATGATTTTTCATCCCTTGATAAAGTCCAGCTCTCAGATTTGGTAAGAGTTTTCTGTTGCATTCCAATTTTTTGGTAATGAGATCCTCAAATTAGCTTATGGGCCATTTTTTGGTAGGAGTGGAGAAAGACGCTATATTCCACTGACTGTTCCGAAATAGGGGTTGCAAATTTAAAAGAATCAGGTACATAAATATTTTTCCTATTTCTTGCATAAAACATAAGTAACGAATTATTTAATCCTGGAAATAATGGACTTCCATAAATTTAATTTTTCAATTTTTTACTTTTTACATCAAGTGATCAACAATTCAATTTCCGAATGTGTCTCAATCAAGTTCTTTTGTAGATGAAATTGATATAAACCTACCAAATCTTTGGAGGATTTGTTGATTGATGTAGTTAGTGGATGTGAAAAATATTTGAAAAAGGACTAAATGGATGTAAGCCTAATGTTTTAGTCGCCAAAATGTCAATATTTTCTTAAAATTGTGACTTTTTTCTTCATAGGTATCTTGGTTTCCTTTTCCTACATCAATTAATAGCCTTTAATGTATATTCCATAGTGATAAAAAAAAGTGTATGTTGGATTTTGTTTTTGCTAATGAAATTTGCTGCATGAATACATTTTGGTACAGAGAATTTGCTTACTTTGAAGAGATTTTCTAAGCCAAAGGTGAAAAGGCTTGGAAAGGAATCACAAGTCTTGAAAGAGAAAGATTTGATTAAGGGTTTGGGCTCTTCAACTAGTATACCACAGGTTTTATGCACTTGTGCTGATCGCATGTATGCTGGAATACTGCTAAATACTCGCCTTGCTTGCCCTTTGTCTTCCATACTTTCAAGTCCTTTTAGTGAATCAGCTGCACAGTTTTGTGCTGCATCTGTTGTTACTGCCTTAGAAGACTTGCACAAGGTCTTGTATCTAAATTATTATTGTCTTCACTTTTATGCCTTCTTTGGCTAGTCGCTAAGGTTGCCCTTTCCTTTATTCATTTCATACTTGAATTTCAGAATGGTGTTCTCTACAGAGGTGTGTCACCTGATGTTTTGATGTTGGAGCAAACAGGACAGATACAGGTTCGGGAATTTTTGTTTGATTGCTTTTCAACACATCCATGTTTACAGTGGTGTATTGATGGTGAATCTTCCATAATTATGGCAGATGACATTGCGGTAAATGATGGATGCATGGCAGCCATGTTAAAGACTAAAAATATGCATAATACAGATACAACAAATCTAACACCTCATCAATAATTATGAAGATAATTCAAATGTTCTTTAACATGCAAACTAAAATTATCACAATTCCCTGACTGTAATATAAATGTAAGTGTGTCCCAGAATAAAATCTAGTTAAATGTCTTCAAACATTTAAGTTGAAGAAAACTTAGTTATCATACAGTATAAGCATAAAATGAAATAAATCCACTTCTTAATTATCATGTAAAACCATTCATACTGAAATACAGTTGAATATAAGAAACCATAAATACATACCTTCAGTTCTTAACCTGTGATGCGATTGATGCTGTTTCATGGAAAAAAGTAATCAATCATGTGTAGTAACATATTTTTAGGTAAACGTCCAAGGGAAGATCATACAACTCCCCCTGTCTCTGCAATCTGCATCTGAATGCAATAAAAACCAAACAAAATATTTTTCAGAAGGCCACTAGAAACTACAAGTACAAATGAAGTAGAGACATAAATTGTAAATATATTCTCACTTGGCTGCTCCTTCCTGGTGTTATCAACATTTTCATTTTTAATGATCAAGTGGGTAATTTACAATATAAAAACTCCAAAGTATCCTTTAGAAGGGTATTAATCCTGTGTAAATCATAACCCCACCGTACTGCCACACTGCCATATCACCATCGCCTGCTGCAATGCCATCTACATATTATGACATTCTGAGTAATTTACTTAATGTCATTTCCACAATGGAAGCTATTTGATAACGCTGATATTTATGTGACTCATGTTGCCATTAATACTTTTTGCCCTAAAATTTACCTGATAAAGGGATATCTATAAACAGTTATTCATATTATGGCATCTGATCAATTATTTTTTGTATGTACTGATTGCAGCTGGTGGACTTCAGATTTGGAAAACAGCTTTCTGGTGAGAGAACATTCACAATTTGTGGGATGGCAGATTCTCTGGCTCCAGAGATTGTTTTGGGAAAAGGGCATGGTTTCCCTGCCGACTGGTATAAAATAAAACCTTGTCCAAAAACATTAATTCTCCTTAAAAAGCACACAATTCCTCCTGTCAATAGCAAACTTCTGTCTCTATTTCCTCAATATAAAGATAACCTAAATTAGAATAGCATTTACTGAATGTATAACTAAAGCTTCCTTTGAATTGTAATCAGTAGGACTGTAGTTCCAACTGACTTGCATTATATAAAATTGGATTGAAAAGTTCTCAACACATGGTTCTTTATAGCATTTTATGGATGTCAAGGTCACTTATGATTATGCAGGTGGGCATTGGGAGTTTTAATATATTTTATGTTACGTGGTGAGATGCCATTTGGATCATGGAGAGAAAATGAACTTGATACAGTGGCCAAAATTGCAAAAAGGAAGCTACATCTTCCCGAGAGTTTCAGCTCTGAAACAGTTGATCTCATCTCCAAGGTATTGCAAGAACTAAGACACTCTTTCTCTGAAGATATAGTCTATGTAGTTTGCATTGCTTAAAATATACACAATGGATGCTTGAGAACATCCATGCGTACTTTCTCTAATTGGATTTTGTTTGACTGATTGGTTCAGCTACTTGAAGTGGAAGAAAACAATAGACTTGGAAGCCAAGGTCCTGATTCTGTCAAGAGTCACCCATGGTTTAATGGGATTGAATGGGAAGGGATTAGAAACCACACTTTTCCTGTTCCTCAGGAAATTATTTCTCGTATAACACAGTACTTGGAAGTTCATTCTGAGGACTGTGGTGCTGGCTATCCGGGCTCGCCATTACAGGAGGTAGAAGAACTTAATGTGCCTGAATGGCTTGAGGACTGGTAGAACAATCACCATTTCCTTTTGTTTTCTTTTTGAAGTTTGGCACTCTGCCAATATTTACCATTGCTTATCTGGACAAATTGCAATCCAAGAATGCAGTTAACCAGAAAATGCAAACAGAGGAACAGATGCAAAATATTCCCTATAGTTTGAATCTTTTAGTTGCAGACTGGGTAGGGTAGGTTTATTATCTTCTACATCTCTTCCCTTTTCTTAATTTTTTTTGGGGTAATTCCCCTCCTCTGTAAATATTATATAAGTGTAAATGATTGAATTTGTTCAGTCAATTGCAATTCAAGCAAGTTAGTTTTGTCATTGACCAATATTCATATGAACACATAAAATGAAACTTATTTTTGTTCTTAAGCAACGTTTGTTGTGTTCACATCAAATTTGGGGACAATCTCTCAGTCTAACACAACATTTTCTTATTTGATTTATCATTTTGATAAACATGTTTTAATCGTTTAGTGAAATCTTTATTTCTTCCCTTTTCATCGTGGATCACGGATTACATAACACTTGTTTTTAGTATTTACAGTGACTGGATGGTATATTTTTTGAGTAGTCATATACCACAAACAGTAAAAATTACACTACACATAATTTATACTCTATGCAACATATCAAAGAAATATATATAAAAAAAAGAAAGAGATTAGATAATGAGAAGTCTACATCAAAACTCATAATCAGAATTTGGAAATCCAAGACCCATGACTAAACTTATCACTGAATATCGAACTTTTAACATTTTTAGTTTAAGTATTAAGAGTTAAGAGAAGAAAAATTCATGATATATAGTTTTATTGTTATTATTAAGAATGAGACTTTAAGTCTAACTCAATATTATAAAATTAATTTATAAGATAAGATTTGCATCTACTTATATACTATGCTCGAAATGACTCTGATGTCATATTAAAAAGTAAGTTTAACTCAACCTTATATAACCCGGCTTATAAGAAAAGTTTTACACCCACTTATATATTATATATAAAATGACCTAATCTCTAATCGAAGCAACAAGAAAAAAAAAACAGAGTATCGTGTTTCTTGATAAAGTTAACAAAGTTATTCGTGTAACTGTTTCTTATATTTTGAAATAAGATAAGTACTGCCATGAAGAAGGATATAAAGAAATATTACAAAAAAATATTGTTGAAAAGTGTAACAAAAACATAATTTTAAATTTAATTCTCAGTGTATGATTAGAAAAGCGACACAGCAACAAATATTACTTCAGTCAGTGAACACTTTTTTTTTTTAATTTAGTTTAGATGCGATGCAATATATCACGCTCTCATTTAATTTTTTTCAAAATGTTATATTACACCAGTTAGATGATTTAATCGGTATAATATATACTAAATATTTAAAAAATATTATCGTATTTTTGTTTATATCAGTTTTTGTTAGACTAGTTTAGAAAGTCGTAGTAATATGTTATTTCTGTGTAGTGAGTGTTAATCACATATTATCACGTTTGGTTGTGCAGTAGACTAATCCAAAGTTGTCCCATGAATTAAAAGAAACAAAAGTTGTCCTTCCAATTTTCAGTAACATACTATAGTTCTAGCTGTGTTACTGCTTTTCTTTCATGCAAATGCATCTTCATTTTAGTGCTTCTTATCCCCTTTCTTCTAATATAATATGTGATGGAGGCAATTCAAAGTGAGTGATCTTTCACATCAAGATTCAACAACATACCTTTTCTTAAAAATAAACCTTATTACTAAGAGAAAAAGTAGGGGAAAAGTACTTAGCATTCAAATTTAGCTTAGCCAGTTAAGGGGACCTATCAATCAGGAGGAGATTACCAATGTCATCATAATATATTCATTGCCTTTTTTCAACTTTGTTTTTTATTCAATCTCTTTCTCCCATAGTTTAAGCCAAAATATTTTCTTCTGATAATGACAAGGAGACCTACCCCTTAAAAAAATGTGACCATGTAAAAGTACACTGACAAATGTAATAATAGTTAATGTTAACATGCCACATAAAATACTCTTAAAACAAGTTTTCATGGAGCATGTAAGCACCTTGTCTATGTAGCACCTAGCCGTCTTTAGATCTGATTAATACAAAACTATTTTACATAGCAGACAGAGTTTGTGTAAAAAATGTCTGATATAATTGCTGAGCTCACATTTCGCAATTGCATCCTTCATTTGGCCTTCAAAACAGTGGAATAGTGCTTATTTTTTGCGTGTTGCATTGCCTCTCTTTTGCCATAACTTATCATGCACACTTCACACAGAAGAAACTGACAAAAACTACCTCTTATTTTAAGAAGCTTCTTCAGGTTATGCATATTATAGGCAATTATTCAACCTACTGACATAAATTACAGACTTGGTTTCATTTTTGTATTGATTGGCTTGACGCAAATTGGTTATTGATTACTTATTATATTTGATCCATAGAAGGAAAAATTGAAGAGTAAGAGAGGTGTAGAACTTTGGAGGGGTCAGAAATTTTAGGATTGGTTAAGCATATAAAAACTCATTGATTTGCTTAATCAAATATCAGTACTTCAGATCTTTGAACTTCTGGGGCTGATCCATATTTTCCTCTTGCTTAGTAAAAATAGTTAAAGAAAAAGGATGGAATAAAAAGAACTTGTTTGATTAATGAAACCATGGCGTTATTCGGCTACTTGTTGCCTAAGTTCAGTTGTTAATAATGTGCAATGTTTATATGTTACGCAAAAGAGAATGGAAGGGATATAAAATATGACCAAGATGAACATTATTTAGCACAACGGCATGAAGCTGTCTTCTATTATTCTTGCTGAAAATCAATAGAAATTGATTATGAGTTCAAAAAGAAGATACAAGTTTACGTTTACAAGGATTTCTATTACTCTGGTCACAAGGGTCTCCTTAAATTTTCTGTTATGGAAAGATTAACAAAGATTTTATGCAGATCATAAGAATCAAAGAAATAGAGAGATTGATTGAAAGGAAACAAGGAACCTGTACTTGCTTTGCTTAACTGTGTACTATTCAACAAAAAAATCTAAAATCTATACGAAGTTGTTGAACAAGGACCGAAACCAAACATTTGTATTGAGTTATAGATCTAATGGTAGTTGTTTATCCAGAGATTGCTGAGATCTTGTTTCTCTATTCACAAACCATTGAGCTGTTCTTTTAGCTATTGGAAACCAAATCTGCCTCATTCTTTCCTCTTTAAGGTTGTTTTGAACAGAAGAAGAGTCCTTGAAGACCCTCATTTTCATGCCTAAGTTTCCAAATCTAGAGACACCAGTGATTTCTGATATTGACCTTTTCTCACCAGGGTTCACATACTTTGGTGCATGACTTGAGTTTCCTGCAGAATCTGATGTAAAAGGAGGATCCTTTTCTGAAACTGATTTGATGTTGTTTAGTGCACTAACTTTGCTCTCGAAGGAAATTTTCCTCTCCATCTCCTCCTTGATGTTCTTAATTTGCTCATTTTCTACCACCTCTCTTGGGGTTGACATCAAGTCTGCATTTGATTCGAAGTTGCTGAATCTGTTGCTTGATGTAGCATTCAGCATCTCTGAATTCAAAAACATAAGGTCTGAAGAACTCACGTTGCTCCACCTGTGCTTGAACACAACATCAGATATAGTAATCATGTGGTTGTGTTTATGATACCCCTTCTGGTTACCATCACTATCTTCTGCCCCTTTTTGGATGAGCAATTCTTCTTCCTTGACACCCTTTCCCATTTTCCGAAAGCTGCTTCCAACACTGAATCTTGATGAACCATGATGCTCTTCCTCTCTCTGGACAAAGATGTCTAAGTTAGATTCTTCACCTAGACCTGATTGGTTTGCTAGCCTCCTTAAACTGTTTGAATATGTGAAGGTAGTGTGGTCCTCAGGGTTGACCTTGTGCCTGCAAATAGGACAGCTAGAGTGCCTTTCAAGCCAGTGGTCTATGCAATCAATATGAAAAGCATGCTTGCACTTTGGTAGAAGTCTGAGAACTTCAACATCTTCAAACTTTGATAAGCACACTGCACACTCCAGCCCTTCCTTTGACCCTTTGAGTGAAGAGAATCTAAAGAAGGGGAGTGATTCTATGACAGTCTTGTCAATTCCTGAAAATCTAGACCTTGATCTCACAAAAGTTGGTAGATTTTCTTGGTTCCCAAGAGAAGCTGAAGAGCCGCGGTGTTGACAGAATTTTGCATACATGAGAAGAAAGAATGTCAGTAGAAACATGACACCAAGGATTCCTATGACAACAGCAAGGCTTGGCTGGAAATTGGACACAGCATCTCCTGAAGGTGCAGTACTCTGTGCTCTAACTTGTAGGAACAAGATTGAAAGAACAAAAAGGATAACACCAAGCTGATTCATAGTTCTTGTTCTCCTCTTGCATTCTGCAGCAGAAGTTTCACAATTGATGAGTTGAAGACTTATGGATTTATAATGGGGTTGTTGTGCATGGACATTATTCAATGATTCTTCCACAAATGGCAACCTTTCCTTATGTCAGTTTTCTTGGTTTCTTCTCAGGTTACGTTTTGCGTCTAACTTGATTCTTCATTTAAAATATCATTACAATATTCAGGACTGAGTAGTGACCACAAGGTGGTGGGGCTAGCCCACAATTGTATTTAACTCGGGTTTCTGACTTGGTTTGAGTGTCTCAATGACATATGGTATGACAAAGCAAAGTTTTCCAGTTTAATCCTTAGGCTACCTTGCTGGTAATACATGGAAGATTACTCCTTAATCTCACCTTTCATATGAAATTGAATTTTGAACTTAACCTCGTTTTGGTTAGAATGTGATAGGTTAGAATGTATCACAGACACTGATACGATACGGAGACGGACACACACGGACACAGAGATATGCATAATCTTTAAAATGTAGGATACGAAGATACGAATTTATATATTATATAATTATGGATTATATAAATTGACAATAAAGATTTATACACAAGTATTTTAGCATAATGTTTTTTTATAACTGATTCAAAATGATTTGTTCTTTATTTTTATAATCATACTAAAAATTTATACAATAAGTTTGAGTTTTTAGAAAATTAATATATTTCTCCTTTTTAAAATTGTGTATAATTGTCAAAAATCTAACAAATATTTTTTGAATTGGACACTTCACCAATACGTATAGTACGAAAGTGTCAGTATCCGATACGTATATCCGACGTGGACACGCTATTTAAGAGGACTACTTAATCTGAATCTTTGATATGACTTTTAAACTTTGGATGCATGTGTTATTTATTATATATTTTTCAAAAGTTACATATGGGATATGAGGATGACAATGTCAAAGGTAGTAAACCCCACAAAGGATTGGGAACAGTGGTAGGTGAAACTGTGCTTCAGGGGAAGAAAAAAGTCATTTGTGAGGAGGGTTTTTAGGCCATGCCTTCATCACCAAATGGTGTGGAAATGGCCTTGGAAAATCAAAAAGAAAATGTCAAAGGTAGTTAGTTATCACATCACAATCCATCAGTCTACCTTTGCAGCTGCTCTTGCAGCATAGCCAAACCTTCAAGACATGGATCTTAACTCACCAGAAATGCCACACGTTTTTAAAAAGGGTTATTGTGATCTCATTTATCAACATAAAAGTACATGAAAAATTAGATTGAGCAGAAAAAGATTATCTGATCTGGCTGCATCTACTGATATAGGTTTATGAGGAATTTAATATTTTCTCAATGCTCAATGATGATCATGAATCTTTCACTAACCATTCTAACAACCTGTTATATTCCTCTCAGTGCTTATATTTTACTAATAGCGGCCAAGTTAACTGCATCAGTTTGGCTGACCCATCAAAAGAAACTTAAAAAAGAAAGTGTTGAAAAAACGATGTTAATATACAAATTTCAACTTTGATTTAGTCAATTATAATAAAGCAATCAAAAAAGGACATGCTTGTCTTGCTGCTTCCTAATAAAAGCTGTGATGTTGCAAGACTTCGTAGCAAAGAGGTAGAAGGTTATGTAACACATTTGGTCAAAGCAATGCTTTATTTTTTTCCATGCTTGTGTGGTGACAGCAGCAGTGGAAAAGATAACGCTAATGATACGTGATAAACACGAAAGTTATGGGTGAAATTATTGCCCTTTGGTAGCATGATGCCATATTTAAGCTCTAAAATTAAAATGGAACTGCTAGATTTGGATGATTATTATTCATTACATGTTGCAAGATAAGGAAGAAAGAGTTAAAGTGAGTGTTTAGTTTTGATATAGTATTATCCATGTTGAATCACGTGTTATCACACTTTTAAACTACATGACTAGATAGCAAACTAATGCTGTAAGTTTGCCAAGACAACAAAACAAAACGATATTAACAATAGAAGAAAATGTGGTAAATATGTAAGATTTGTGGAATTTGGTACAAAAACTCTTCATTTCTTATTATAGGTTGAAGATCACACATTGACTAGAGATTAAGACATTTCATAGTATATAAATGATATAAGTGGGTGCAAACCTCACTTTATAAGCTGATTTTATGAAGTTGAGTTAGACTTAAAAGTTCACTTCTTAATATGCAAAATCATTTGAGTTTATCCTAACAATTATTTGTTGGACTTATCATACCATTCATAATATATAATCTCACGCATTAGTTGGTAGCCTCGACATAAAGAAAATGTGTTGATGCAAACTTTACCTTTTAAACCAGTTTTATGAGATTGAATTAGACTTAAAATTCATTTTTAAGTTAAAAAGAGGCTCCGTTTGAGCATCGAGGAAAACAGAAGGAAATGGCAGTTCAGGAGGGTCATTAATTCCCTTGAGAAATGGAGTGATTTTTGCCCATGCCCCCTTTTCAATGGGCTTGCCACGTTTCTAGAATGGAGAGTTTGGAAGACAAAAGCATCGGTGGAAGTGGAAAGTGGGTGCAGGTTTTCTGGAAGCTTGACGTTTGATAATTGAAAAGAAAGTATTACTTTTATCAGCAATGACAATAATAATATACACAATTCAAAGCAACTCTTAATCTTAACCACACGTGTTTGGGTTGTTCAACTCATTTTAAGTTCCTAGAATGTTGTGAAATTTAAAAACTTCAAAACAAAAACAAATTATATTGGTATAAAATAAAGAATTCAATAAGAATTGTCGTTCAGATATGGAATCATTACTCGTCTAACAACTGAACTGCTACATCCGTAGCTCAAATGGTGAAACCGGATAACTAGTTCCTATGTTTTAAGAACTCCATAAGCACATCCTTGCATATGTTTTAATAAAAGCTTGAAAATAATTAAAGGGATTGGTCATCCTCAATTTTTGAAGTCCATTTAGTGCCCAACATGCCCTTAGCAATCTGGAAACAACAATACTGTATTGATCCTTGGACAGATGATGCTAGCAGGGGCCATTATTACATACAACTGCAAACTTGATTGCATTGGCTACAAGTAAATGAAGTTGAAAAGCCAAACAAGTTATCAAAGTGTGTACAGAAAAATGGTAGGAATCTCATTCATCTTTACAAAAATTAACAGCCCCATTTCCCTGATTCTCCTGTTGGGAACTTCAATAGTAAGGTACAACTTAGACGGTACAAGACTATCCATGGGAAGAGGCAGCAGGATTGCCGTTTGCTACTGTTCCCAAAACTCCACTGCCCTCTGCAGCTGCTTGGTCTTCGTTTGCATGGCGAACAAACTCCTCAGGGGTCATGTGAGAACCATGGCAAGCACACACAATTCTAACTTGGTTAGTGCTATATCGGTAAGTAACACCAGATATTGTCCTGCCATTTGGACCTGAACCTGAGGTGGATACCCAAGGAAGATTTGGATAGGAACCACATCCACCAAATTTAACATCTGCAGCAAGACCGGGCTTAATATTTGAAAAATCAATGATAGAACCTTCTCCTGCTGATACGTCTGATATATCTTTGGCCCTAAGGCTTGTGTTTCTTCCTTTCACATCTTCAGGTTGTGAAGAGGGGCCTTCTTCAGTGACACGCTGTTTACCATCTCCTTTGGAACGATCTAATGGCCTTCCTTCGTATGGTATGGCCTCGGATATGTTGTTAGAGATTACTTGGAGTGCAGCTATATCCATACAATAATATTATAATTGAGCTTAAAATTAATACAGAAACATATTAAACTGCAGTCTTAACAGATATACAAACATTTATCAGTGATAACTTCTTTATATCAATCTTGTGAGATTTAACATATTTGGTTTAGTTTATCAATCTTGCAACCATAATGCATTATAGACTATATGCACAGTCCAAAGCATTTTAACAATTTATCAATCACTTCTACGGAGGGGGTTTGAGTTAGAAAGATTTTACCAATATGTTCCATTCATATAAAAAGTACCTGGGTTAGTTGGAGCCCTGCCAACATAAGAGTGTAATTGCTGAGGACGAGAAACCAAACCCCATGGTTGGTCCTCCAACATGGGAAGCTGAACAGGCGGATATCCAAACATCACCGGCAGGCTCCCATTATTCACTGATTGGGCTCCTGCGCGATCACCTGTTGCAGCAGGCATTACATGCATCACTCCATGTATCTGAGGGCCTGGTGCCCCAACAGGGCTAGAGTCTTGTACTGAAGAAGGGTAAGCTACATTCATCATATTTACAGGTTGAACAGAAAAGGAAGCACCGTAGTTCATGTTTGTGTGCTTAAAGTCTTTTTCTGATGACCCATTAAACCTCTTCTGCCCATTAAAGTCAGTAGCATTTGAGTCAGCACTTCCACGAACCTCTTTTGCAGCATCGGAAGAAGAACCAACTCTGATGAATCCTTTGGAACCATCACTGTGGTGTGAGATGGGCCTGGAGGTGGAGTTCTCAGTTTCAGAGTCAGCCACATCTTCATTTTCTGCAGTTGAACCTTCCTCTGTTATAGAAATATGAGATGTTCTAGCCCTCTCATGCAAATCAGCGTGGTGGACATCACTGTCATGCTTCTTCTGAATACGTATCTCATCAAAAGACATTTTCCGCTTATTTGCTGCCTCTGACCGTTTTTCATCTTCAATCTCAAGAGGTTTACTATTCTTTGCTACCAGAAATCCTCTACCATTTAAATTCAAAGAAGCATTCTCTTCTTTGGCCTTAGAAAGGTCATTAAAGAAGTTCTCCTCAGGCTTTGTGGAATCAGTTTTTCGCGTCCCACTAATAGATTCTGGCTTCTGAGGAGCATTGTCAAACATGCTCTTAAAGTCATCCACCATTTTGCCACCTCTACCAACTTCTTCAGCCCTAGTATCTGAGGAGCTACCATTCTTACCCTTGGGTTTGGCAGACGAGCCCCCACAAGACAAACCCAAGCTGAGCTCAAGTCCACTCTCATCCTCCATATTGTAATATCCAAACCTATCAAAATTCAAAACAGATCAAACAGCTTTATTGGTGTACCTTCCATAATACTTGTTACTCATCAGCCTGCGCACACCCTAAGCAACCTTCCTCAAATATCTGCATTTAAGTTTGAAATCAGACATGACAAGCAATTATCAGTGGCACAACACAGGTTTAATTAATATCTGCATTTTTAGTTTGCAATCAAACACAACAAAATTATCAGTGGCATATCACAGGTTGATGTAGAGAAAAATATTAACATAACCACGGTTTTCACTTAGGACGAAACTTAGATACTATTTCTTAAGCACTGTTTGTATTGTTCTCTGATCAAAATTGAAATTTCACCTCAATAATCCACATTATAATAGTTTATATGAAACGAGATGAAAATCCAATTCTGATTGGAGAACAAATAATTATTTCTAAGTTTTCTCCTTTCACTTTAGGAAACAAACATAAAAACAAAAACTCATTCCTCTATATTATCAAGGATGGGATAGATTTCATTAATATAAAAATCCATGGGGAAGCTGAAGACTCACTTGAAGCATCAAAACACCATTTACAGTCCAATAAACAAATAATTAAAAAAAATCCACCACAACACAACCAAACACTTCCAAATAGAACTTCAAAATCTACATCAGATTAGAACAATAACAATTTTTCAAATTAGAATAAAAAAACATTCAGTCAAATTCACTACAAGCAATGATGTGAATCAAGTGAAAGACCTCACCTTACTCGTGATCCAAATCTTCCCCCTCTCTCATACTCTCCAAAGAGGTGTGGAATTCTTGCTTCTGATCCCCCAATCTGGAGAAGCCAAGAGCCATAGGCCAAATCAGCAGCTACAAGAGCATGCCTTTTTTCCCCTCAATTTGGAAACTTTGGTGTCCCAAAGCGTTGCTTGAAGGATAAGAAAAAATGGGTAAGGCTCCAATCGGAGATCCAAAGCTTACTCTGTGAGATGCACGATGGGAGAAGAAACAGAACCATAAAAGCATATTAGAATCAAGGAAATTAGGGTTCACATGCCAATGATTGAAAAAATGAAGAAGAGAAACAGCATAAGTAGAAGAAGAGGTATATATACCTGAAACCATGAAGAGGAATGATCAAAACCCTAGGTCAAGTCTGCATCTGTGTGTGTATCAGTGGAAGATTGAGACTGTAACAGAGAAAATGCTTTAAAGGATAATATTTTTTTTTTAAGAAAAAAAAAACAGCAATTTCTTAACGTTGGAATTGCAAATGTGATTCTTACGTTGGATCCCATTTGATATATTCATATTGTTTTTATTTATTTTTCATTTTTTATAATAAATATATACGCACTGTTTAGTAGGTGGGTCAATCAGATACGTCATTTTTTTAATCAATTCAACAAAAAAAATTATTAAATTAGATGTTGATATATATATTGATAATGTTATATTTTTGTAATGACGTTTTATTAAGAAAAATTAAAATAACATTTAGAAAAGTAAAAACCACGTGAAACATGTATGCTTATTATTTATTGGCTATAGAGTATTTAGGATAAGGCTTAAGATTTAGGAGGAATATGGAATTATAAATCATAAATTATATATAATAATTATTAACTATTGATTTTTAATTAATAAAATATATATATTAAGAAAACAGAAAATTCAGTTCACTCATTATGGAGATTGAGATTTTGCAAGTTGAGTTCATTAACTCATGATTTGAGCAAGAATATTAATAAATTCGATTAGAATTTTTTTCATGAGAAATAATAATATGGAGTGAGAAAGTGATAAATATCTTCATGGGAATTATTTTGATCATTTATTGAGAAGGTCTATACTGAATTTATTTTTTTTTTCATAAAAAATAATCATACTCATCATTATATATATATATCAAATAAATAAAATGTATGGATAATTAAATTATTTTTTCGTTTCAAGTGATAAGGTACATTGATTTAGAAGAAAACAAAAAAAAAATGTAGTAGATAGATCTTATAATTAATTATGACTAATAGTATGGTACAGAGAGGAGAAGTCACCTACCACTTTATTTATTTATTTTTGTGTTTTGTTGTTTTCATTATTGATAGACCTAAATTATAGTAAAGGTTAGAAAATAGAGTCAATTGCTAAAATTAAATTTATCAGTAAAAGAATAAATTAATTAAAATAAACATTTGAGAAGTGTCTCATTCAATTTTATGTTGTTATTGTTTGTTAGTAGTGAGAGTTTTTTCTTGTATTGTGTTTGTTGTTTTTACCTTTTTTAAAAGTGTATATATTTTTCAATAATAATAATAATATAATACCTTTCATATCCTCACGTTACCAATACAAGATATTATATATATATATATTTTTTAAATATTGCATGCTAACATTGGTCCCCTTGATCACCATCTCTTGAAGGATACAAACATTTTCTCTTTTACTTTAAAACTATTACTTTTACATGAATTTCTCTAGTGAAAAGCCAAAGTTAATCTCTTCAAACAATTTGTCATTTTAATTTTAATTTTAATTGAAAATCAGATTAATTTCATTTAAAATCATAAAAAATCTTTGTCCTGAATTTTATAAAAAAATTAATTTATATAAATACCTACGTATTTGTGTATATAAGTATACATATAATTATCTAAAAATCATTCTAAAATCTTCCAAATAAATATAGAGTATTTTAAAACATAAAACTTAAATAAAGAAACATCAATAATCTTATTTGGAATTGTTGTCGGAATCTACAATACATTTATAATTCACGACTAAAACTTTTTAATTATATTTTTAATGACATTAAGTTAACTTGTTAGAATTCAACAAATTGTAAAAGACTTACATTAAGTATATTTTAATAAAAATTAACATATAATCCTTCATAAACAATATTGATAGCCCTACCTGAATTTCATATATTAAGATAGTTTCATGAGTTCATTTTACAAAATTTGAACAAAAACATTTTTTCAATTTTCCACCACATTATATTGATTTATATAATTTGAATTATTAATGAAATTATGATATATCTATGAGGTTCGGACACACTTCTTAAATGATGTGTCCGTGTTGAACACATTATCGGATATCGATACTTGTAGGACATGTAGGTAAAGTGTCTAATTCAATAAAATATTGGTTAGATTTCTGACAATTTTAATACAATTTTAATATAATTTAAAATAAATACATTAATTTTCTAAAAACTTAAATTTATTATATAAATTTTTATTATAATTCAAACCAATGTATTTGTATATTGGTGTATATGTTTCATTGTTTCATAATGATATATACCACGAGTATGAATTCATGCCTTTAATACAACTTTTATTTCTCTCTAGAATTTGAGGTGTGATGAAACATTTTCCTAATTATAAACAATAAAGCCTTTTTCATTGGCCTAATATTATTTTTTTTCCAACATTCACAACTTCACTCTGTTCCTTTGCCATGGCTTCTTCAATTCGTCCCTCTCTTTCTTCCTTCATGTTACCCTCCTTCTCTTCTTGCAACCCTTCTCAAAAACTCTCTCTTTTTCATCTTGGTAGCGGTAAGCTAGAATCATATCTCTCTGTCTTTCACCCTTTTGCAAATAGTCCCCAAAGATGCCATCTTTTTCATCCACCATTTGATCAATCCTAGATTTGATACCCAATTTAAAAGGGATTTATTTTTTTCCCATTTTTATTATTAAATCATGCTTGTGTTGCATTAATGCTGCATTTGGCATGTTCTTGACACATGTTTTTAACCAGGATTGCCACTCTTGCATGTTGAGGGTGTGTGTCTGTGATTTTTATCAACTGAGATTGTTGTTGTGTTGTTTTATGCAGGTATTAGACGGTTACATAATTTTGGCTTGAAAGCTTCTAAGTTTTTGAGACATGATGATGATAACTGCATGACAAAGAAGGCATCTATGAACACGTCCTCAGCTGCTGCACAGGAAAATGCACTGGATTGGGTCAAACATGACAAGAGAAGAATGCTTCATGCTGTGTATCGTGTTGGGGACTTAGACAAGACCATAAAGTATGTTCAAGATTAAATAGTTAGAAACTAACAATCTATAGATTCTATATACTACATTAATCATTCTTATTGGAGAAATAAACTTCTTGTTGTGATTTCAGATTTTATAAAGAGTGTCTCGGAATGAAGTTGCTCAGAAAGCGTGACATGCCAGAGCAGAGACATACCAATGCCTTTCTTGGATATGGGCCTGAGGATGCTCACTTTGCTGTTGAACTGACATACAGTAAGAACTGTTGACATTCCTGATAATTGCAGAACTATGCATTTTCTGAAATTTGTTTTACATTCTTCAGAAGTGGAAACCCTTCTGTTAATGTTGGTTTTCCTTTAACAATGTTCCAGATTATGGGATTGACAAGTATGACATTGGAGATGGATTTGGTCATTTTGGTCTTGCTTTTGATGATGTGAGTTTGCCAAACTTGATGCTATGATTTGTAAACATTCTTCATTAATACAAAACAATATTTTGTGAACTATTCCAAATGAATCATTTTATTGTTATTATTGTGGGAATGGAGATGCAGTTGTGGTTATTACTTGGGATTTCCATGTTCTTTCTGACCAATGTATAATATGAAATTTGCTTGTCTTTATAATTTATTTATTAGATTTCAAGAATTGTGGAACTTGTCAGAGCTAAGGGTGGCAAAATTACTAGAGAGCCTATGCCTGTCAAGGGAAGCAACTCAGTAATTGCATATATTGAAGATCCTGATGGTTATCAATTTGAACTTTTGGAAAGGGCTCCCTCTCCGGAGCCTTTGTACAAAGTAATGCTTCGAGTTGGTGATCTTGACCGTTCCATCAAATTTTATGAGAAGGTGAAGGTCAATGCAATTTTATGTTGGATGTTCTTACTTTCTATACAAAACATTTATTCGTTTGTGATTACTTGCTGCTTAGGCTTTTGGCATGAAGCTACTTCGAACACAAGATGATCCAGAATCCCAGGTGCCCTTCATATTCATTCTGTTACAGGCATTTGGAATTGAGAATTTTAATGAATCTAGTATATGCTAAGAATTCACTGTTTATATCCGATTGTGGGGGCTCTGCTGCCTTTGTTTCTGATACCATTTTATCTGGGTGGAAATCTTAAGCTTGAGGGCAAGAGGGACAGGATCCCTTTCTGGTCTATTCTGTAATGTGCAATGATCTCTTTTGTACCACGAAAAGTTAAAAGTAACACTGTGATATAACTGTATGAACTATCGCATTTTGATGTGTTTTTTTTCAAACCTAATTCTTATAAAGTATGATGTACTTGTTGCCTATTGTTTGGTGATGTGTAAAATTATGTTCATTTCAGCACTATGCTCAATCAACTTGTTTAGAATGGAAGTGTGTGCCCTACCAAATGACTGTTTTTATATTTTATCATGTGAAATCATTTATCTGAGTGTGCAGCTATCAACTTGATATAAATAAGATTGTTAGGTTATCTTTTCCCCTTTTCTCCTAGGGCTATCAGAGGGTTGTTGAAGAGCTTGTGCCAGAGCATAGAAGTTGTATATAACATCTTTTTTCTTTATGATTCCATAGGTTTCCATCAATGTTTTAAAGAAAAAACAAGAATACCATGATCATTCTTTTTATTATTTCTGTCTCCCGTACAATTCATTTGTGTTTACTGGGTTTGAGATGTCACTGAAACGTCCTTAAAATTAACTAGGTTAGCAAACCGTCTTACAACTGTCTAGAAGACACACACCAACATTAAGAACCATCATCCATGGACATGCAGCCATAAGGTCATTTTTTTGGGAAAGAAAGATTCGACATCTTTTAACTAGGTGCTCTCATATTTATGTTTCTTTTGAAATACATGTATCATCCATTTGGTTCAATCTTGTTTGATTTGTTGGCCTAAAAATTGTTTCTTTCCATGACTTTTGATACATGGGCATGTGATTGCTTTTGCTTCATCCATGATAGTTTATGGTTTTTCTTTTTCTGTTTTTGTTTTCGGTAGTAGAACACAACAGCAATAGTGGGATATGGTCCAGAGGAAAAAAGTGCTGTACTGGAGTTGACTTACAACTATGGAATCACAGAATATGATAAAGGAGATGCTTATGCTCAGGTAAGCCAAAGTTGCTCGTATTTTCATTTTTGATAATATCATTTGAATCTGCTAAGTATTATTCATCATTCCAATTTTGCCTTTTGTTTTCTAATGTAAAGAAATGACTGAGTTTTCATATGACATTTGAAATTCTTACTACCTTGTGTTTGTTAACAGTTTCTTTATTTTCACAGATTGCAATTGTTACAGATGATGTGTACAAAACTGCAGAAGCAATTAAACTTGTTGGTGGGAAGATTATTCGGGAACCAGGACCAATACTTGACACAAAGATAAAGATCACATCATGTGTGGATCCTGATGGTTGGAAAACTGTATGGTTCTGTGAACATTTTTTTCTTCTTCTCTATTTCCAATATGTTTTATTCATCATTTCACCCTGGATTGCTCGTTATATGTTGGTTCTAGTTTAGTCTAAGTTTAAAATTGAATCTTTAAAGTGACCAAATCAGTCTTTCTTATAATGAAACATTTGTGACTAACTTGTTTTTATCCCCTCTAATGTACAGGTTTTTGTAGATAATATTGACTTTAAGAAGGAGTTGGAGATCAGAATTTGAGGGGAGGAAGTGATATTCTTTGTTGAAGTTGCCACAGTTAGAGAATGTATCATGCAAGTCCATTTGTTGTAGATGATAGAATAAGACTTTGGCAATAACAGCAGTTTCAATGATTTTGGCAATAACAGCACATAGAGTTTCAATGATTTTGGCAATAACAGCACACATAGTTTCAATGATTTTGGCAATAACAGCAGTTTCTCCTCCTCCAATGTCCACATTGCATGTTTCAGAATTGTATCATGTCAAATATCATATTTACTTTGACCTTGCCACATGAAAAAGTGCCTTTTTCCCACAATATTGTATATTGATGAATGCAGTGAAAGATGCATTCAAAGCATAAAACTACTTTACTTGTAAGAAACTATTATAGATAACAAGTGTTGATTTTAATAATAATGATCTTAAAAATTATATAAGTGTGTTAAAAATTAGTGATTATTAAAATCTCCCCTAAATATATGATTATAAGTAAAAACTAAACTATTATGAAGGATAAACTTGTTGATTATTATAATAATCATCTTAAAGGTTCATTAGTTCGATATGATACAATAGAGTATAAATAAATATAATACAAGAAGAACATAGTAAGTCTTAGTGATGATGCATACAAAATAACATATTAAATAATTATAGGATATAATTTAAATTGTGTTTAAATGATACTTTTTTTATTAAAATTACATATACTTCTGTAAAAGTTGACTTTTAGTTTATATTTTCTTACAAATTATGAAATTTATCAACAAATACATTG
>Ga0123341_1000300_pt1 | contig 27563 bp, 19 predicted proteins | sample Turbeapinknodule_FD_89959 | JGI IMG/M metagenome (GOLD analysis project Ga0123341, IMG submission 89959) | Root nodule microbial communities of legume samples collected from Mexico - Turtle bean Mexico pink nodule | ecosystem: Host-associated > Plants > Roots > Nodule | place: Mexico: Nepantla...
GATCTTGAATAGGCTTGTTCAGTTGTTGCCATTGGGTGCGGTTGAATTAAAAAGAAAAAACAATGGATGAATACTACAAAAAAGAAAGAAAAAAAAGAAAAGAAGAAAAAAAAGAGAAATGAAAAAAAGAAAACAAAAAAAAAAAAAACACAAAAGCGAAAAAAAAAAAAAAAAAGAAGCAAACAAAAAAAAAAGAGAAGAAGAAAGAGAAAAACAAAAAAAAAAAAAAAAAAAAAAAAAAAAGAAAAAAAAAAAAAAAAAGGAAATAAAAGAAAGAAAAGGGGAAAGAAGAAAAAAAGAAAAGAAGAAAAAGGGAAAGCAGAAACAGAAAATAAAAGAAGAAAAGAAGAACGAATGGTGGTGAAAGAAGGAAGCAGAGACGACGACTCGTAGCATTGATACGAGGAACAACATTGGGGTGTGAGAGAAAGAATGGGAACGTAGTGATGAGAGGTGAGAATTGTGTGATTGGCAGGGAAAAGTATTATTACTCTTTCATTAGAGTTTGGGTAACGTTTTGGATTGGGTTTTGTATAATCCATCCAAAAACAATTAGGGTTTGCCTGAAGTTGGGTTGGGTCAAGCAAACCCGAGGCTTCTTCTATTTTCGAGACAATCATTTTGTGACGCCATTAAGCAAAAACCAAAGTGGCTACCATGGATTGCCATGCGAAAATTGATTTGCCATCACCTATAGTGGCTGTCATCGACAAAACCGACACATTTTCGCCATGTCTCCGCCATGGTCGAAATCGATAACATTGTCCCTTTCTTCTCTTACTGTTGACTTTGTTCTTTATGTGCCTAATTGCCCATTTTAATTTACATTTTGTCACCTGATTGACTAAATCTCATGACATTAATTTCACCTTCACTTAAAATAATGTTATCTTACAAGATTAAAAATTTGGACGAACAATTCGCAACATATATGAGTTGCATGAACTTTATTGTCTCTCTTTTTCAACACCTATCTTTGTGTTTGTGGTTTCTACAATGATGATTCATGAACAACTAGGACATCCCAGATTGACAAAATTGCATAAGATGGTGCTAAGTTTAAAAACCTTGTCTAGCTTGAATTATGAGTCTTGGTAGTTAGGTAAAACATTCATCAATATTTTTGTTGTAGTATTTATAAATGAGCTTCATATCTTATTTCTTTAGTTCATTTTGATATTTGAGGTCCTTCTCATATAACACAATTTGATATATCCATCCATGTTTTTTTGGAGTGACAATGCTTGTGAGTACCTATCTCACAAATTCCAACAATTCATGGCATCCGATTGTATTTTTTATCAAACTTCATGTCCTTATACTCCTTAATAAAACGGAGTAGGTAAACACATAAACAAACATAATGAAAGTAGTCAAACCCTTCTCTTTCACAATCATGTTCCACATCGTTTCTGGGGGGATGCCGCATGTTGTCCCATATCAGATGCCATCAACTGTTCTTAATGATAGGGTACCTTAATCTTTCCTTAATGATCAGGTGCTTCAATTTGTCCCTTTTCCTCATTCTCATCTATACAACCTTCCTCCATGTGTTTTTGGTTACACATGTTTTTTACATAACCTCACCCGATCAAGATACACTCTCCTTGATCGTCATGTGTCTTTTTAAGATAGCATCCTTGTAAGAAAGGGGATCGATGTTTCTCACTTGAACTTAATTTATATTATTTCTTGTTGATGTCTCTTTTTTTAGCTTGTCTCATTATGCATTCTTTCATTCTAATAAGGATATATGTAGTCAGTTTTCTACCTTTTTCAATCTTCCTTCATCACTAAACGACTCTGTCATACCTCACAATGCTTCCGAAACATTAATTTAGGTATATCAACACCAGCCATGGCCTATTGGCATTCCAATATAGGACCCATCTTCAACGGATAATGATATAGTCAAGACAATGCATGATCCTTCCCCGACACTCATACCATATCTAGTTTACTTCGAAAATGATTGGCCTAATGATACTTAAAAAGGTATATATTCTACTTGCAATCCTTCTCCCTACTATGGTAGCCTCCATTATCATCGACTTTCCATCATACATTATACTTATTTGTCCTTATCTTTTGTTCTTATTCCTAAGTCTTTATGAGAAGCGTTCTCTCATTCAAAGTGGTGATAAACAATGTTTGGTGAGATGTGTGCTCTTCAAAGTAGTGATAACCAACTTCTAGTTGATAAATCAATTTTTGGGTTTTGATGGTTGTACAATATTAAAATTGAAATAGGACCTGATGGTAAAATTGACGACTATAAAACTCGTATGGTTGCCAACAAATACACGTAAATCTATGGACAAGATTATATTAACACTTTCTCTCTTGTTTGGCATAATGACGTATATCTGACTTCTCTTCACCATTGCAACTATTCTTCACTGCACACTGTTTTAGCCTCACATTAAGAATAAATTTCTACATGATCTTGATGAGAGGAATCCTACATTGAACAACTTCTTGGATTTCTTGCTTAGGGGAAGTCATTTGATATGGTATGTTGTCTTCACATGTCCTTGTATGACCTCAAGCAATCATCCTTTGCATGGTTTGGGCGTTCTCAAATTGTCATTGAGCAGATTGGAAAGATATGAAGTTTGATCATTCTCTATTTTATTGTCATTTTCTCCAAGGATGTATCTACGTATATGTAGACAATATTGTTATCACAAGGTGTGATAAAGAGGGTATTGTCCAACTTAAACAATATCTTGTTCAAGAGTTCCCAACAAAAGATCTTGACACTTGAGGTATTTCCTTGATGTAGAAGTTTCATAGTCCAATGATGGTTTGGTCACATCCCTAAGAAAACAGGTTCTAGACATTGTAGACGAAGTAGGGATGTTAAATGTTAAGCCTGTGGTGGATCGACTATTAATCTTGTACTTGACCAAGGAGAATTGTATTCTAACCCACAAATATCTAGATTATATATGTATAACTGGGAATGCTTTTATTTATTCTTGGATCATATATTTATTATTAGACAATACTATGTCTCCTCTATTTATTGTATTGATTTTGTTTTCTCAATATAATTAAAGCACCCATGGTGTCTCGGGAACACAATTTCAGCTCAATTTCTCTCTGTTTCGTATAGTTCAACATGTTGGAGATTCCACATTGATTAGAAATATGATTAAATTATAGTGTATAAATGGATGCAAATCTCACCTTACAAATCAGTTTTGTCGAGTTGAGTTAGGTTTAAATCCACTTTCTAAAATGGTATTAGATTTGATCCTAGTGAGGGTTGTTGAACTTATCGTGCCGCCTATTATCGGGCTGATTGTGGATCACCCATAAATATTTATTCCCACCCTCGACATGTCGATTCTTCAGTGTGAGAGTGTGTTGGAGATCTCAAATCGACTAGAGATATATCCAGATTATAGTATATAAATGAGTGCAAACCTCATCCTATAAGTTGGTCTTATAGGGTTCAATTAGGTCTAAATCTACTTTCTAAGAATCCTTATCAAGATAAGTTAGCTAACCCTTTTTATCTTTATCTACAGAAATAGGAAGTGTTTAGTCATCCTTTTTATTTTATCTGTATTTATCCTTTATATTCTTTATAGGGGAGTGGCAGAATTGAGAAATTAGATTTGAGTATTCTAGTTTTTTTCCCTTAAAATAATTGGTAAGAGGAATGTCAATAGTTTGCAGAGGAACAACATTGGAGGTCTGTTCTTTGTACTTTTTTATCCAGTATTTCGGAAAAGGAATAAATATTCTCTATTATTGCTCAACATTAATTCATAGACATTGAACAAGAGAAACCATATTGAATCTGGGTTGGGCCTAACTCAAACACCAATTATGGCTCATGAGTTGAAGAGTGCCTAAGCTTATGTAGGCTTTAATTTGGTCATATACATAATTTATTTATAACAATATATAATGGGGATTTTCTTATTTGGTGTACACAATTTTTTTTTCTTTTCAAAATTATGTTTAAATATCACTATTTCCTCCACATATAAGGCACATAAACCGCAAAGTTCCTACAAACCCTCCATTCAACTTTTATTTTTTATAACTTTTTAATTGCAATATTTAATAACGACTGTGATATTTTTAAAATTTTATAAAATGCAAGCACAAGTGTGACAACGCCTGTCTTATTTGCTAGTATCTATATTTGATGTGGGATATCAACCTTTAGTCAACAACTGGTAAACCATGTGGAAAAGTTTTTGTACCCTCTTGAAACTCTTTAAATATGAAGTAGTGATTATGTTATGAATAATATTTTTTTAATATGAAATTGTTTATATGATTTATTCCCCATTAAATGCTTTGATGGAAATACAACAGAGAATCAAAAACTTGTTTTTAAATATCAGAAATTGAAATTATTTAATCACGGAACATGTTTATTCTTTTCAATACATGAATACATTAAAAGGTAGAAGTGAAAAAGTTCAGCTTAAGGAGGATAAGTATTCCCTCTGTAAAGGAAAGGAAAACATAATAGCAACAAGCTGTGTATTCTTTTGCATTAGATCCAACATCTATTCTGCATGAATAGCCTCAGAATTTGTAATGTGACTTTAATGGTTTGGTTACTGCAGATAAAAAGTCTGAAGGCAGATCCCGGGTTGATCGAGATGCTGATAATCTTCAGCTTCAGCAGCTGGAAGAAAAGGATGTAGTATCATCTGTAGCTACTGTTCTCTCTGATCTTTGTGGTCCTGGAGAGTGGATGCCTATGGAGAAACTTCATGCGGAGGTTAGTTTTTAACATTATGTCTGTGGCTTTCTGTTTTCTTTTCTTTTTCCCATTTTGTTGGATTAGGCTGGAGTCATTAATTCTGAAAAAGGAAATCATTTCCTTCTCTAGCATTCCTATTCTTCACTATAGGCTTTAACCATTGGGCAGAAATTGAGTTCCATTTATGTAATTCAAACTCAGCCCCTTCTTTCTTCTCCTTCCTATGGACCCTGCTTCTGGTTGCTGTCACCATTTCTGTTGACTCCTCCTCTGTCATCCTTCATGCGGCCACTGTGCAGAGTCAAGTCTGGCAGTTCCGCTGCAGTGTTCAGTTTCCTCAAAACCCACTGCCTCCAGAACACAGTGCCACCCCGCCACCCTCTATGTCTGTTCCCTCTGCCATCCATCTAGTGCCTGAAACTGTTTTTTTTTCTCCCTCTGATGATCATTTTAAAGGTTCATGTTCACCTGTACTTCTCTTTAATTCATGTGTACCCAACACGGTTTATTATATTCCTTCTCAATTTCTTTCTCTTAGAGGGTACCATCTTCCGTGACATGTTTTGTGACTAATCCTTTCAACAAAAAAGTCTAGATCCACTCCTTATTCAACTCTAGGATTCACTAAAATTCTTGAACTTGTAGAACTTCACCCATTTCTCAAATTTTGACAAGAGATCTCTCTCTTTCCCTTAATTTGTACGTGATATGCCTTATTTCTTCAACCAACTATCCTAACCTAACAACCAGATGTACCTAACTAGCTAACTAATTAGTGTCTATCACATACATATAAATGCTAAAAAAAGATACTTAATTCATGTATTCATAAATAACAAAAAATCACAGGTCTTAAACAGAACATACAAGTAAATAACAATTAAAGTAGATGAAATAACACGTTTAAGCTTCTAAGTCCCTAACTCTGAGGGTACCAACAATGATATGATAACAAAAAGGGTTACTTTGCTTGTGTCTATCGGAGACAGATGACAAAAAAACTCAGACTAGAGAAAACAGAAAAAGAACTGAAATCAGAAACAAAAAAACAGAGGAGAAAAATAGTACCGGACAATAAGAGAAAAGCAATAACCTGTGGGACAGTGAGAGCAAAAAGGGGAAAACAGACAACCTGGTTGAAAAAAATGCAGTCAGTGGACAGATGCACAGTCACTGGACAAACCAGGTCATTACAAGAAAATAGATAGAGCAATTGGTTGATTGATCACAGTAACCAAGAAATGCATCACAGAGAGAACATGTAGATGAAAAGAGGCACGGAGAGTTTTATCCCAAAATGTTTTGAAACCTTTCTCTTTTAACCTTCAAACCCCAAAATTTCCTCCGCAACATTAAAAATTTGGGTTATTTATGTTTTTGATGCTTTTATGAAAGTGACCTACGAATGCGTGAAAGTCCTGTGGTATCAGTCGCTTTTGACACTAAAACACAATATAACTACCTCAGAATAGTGGCCAGCTGCCACTATGTGTCGCAATGCTACTATAGTGGTACAATTATGTTATTCATAACCTGGATAGATTATTTGAACTCAGAATAATTAAATGACTTGACAAATAAGGGAAAATGCCAATCACAACAATTGAAGCTATAAGCAAATCCAAACAAATTTGAGTGGATATGTATTTGTAGGCAGCTAAAGGGAAAATGGATTTCCAATTCCAAATATAAGAGAGCATTTACTTGTGTTTTTATTTCCTGCTTTATTTTGTTTATGTTTTCATTTTCTAACTATAGAACTGTTGCTTTGTTTTCCATGTTTTTTTATTTCAAAGATTTCATAGGAAAAAAAATCTGTCTTCTTTCTTCTCTATACGAATCTCTTAGAACAAGAAAAGTATTGTGTTGGAGATCCTATATCGACTAGAGATAAAGCTAAATGATAGTATGCCAGAATCCATGATTTATGCAGCAGTTAATGTTTCCTTGTACAGTTTTAATTACATAATTAGGAGATTTAATTACATTCCATAATTAGGAGGATTAATAGGCTAACAATATGTTTTATATTTATTGTGAATGATCATTGATCCTAAATTGTAGGAATAGATTATATTATATCCATTATAAATTAGGGTTTTTAGTTATTAAGTCTTTGTATTGTATTTAAGAGCAATTGCTCTGCTAAATGAAATTTTTGACATGGTATCAACGCTCTAAAATTTTCGGGAGCCTGTGTAATCTCGTGCGCAGTCTGCATTGCTGCAAAACCACTACCCCTTCTTTCTGCTGTTGTATTCACCTGTTCACTTGCATTTGTGCAACACCACAACCCTTTCTTTATTCCACTATATTCCTTCTAGGCCTGCATTGCCATACTTCAAACCTTAAAAATGTCCAATACTCAAAGAACCCTTAACCAAAAAAACAATTTGGAGTTGAACTGCAAAATATTCAATCAAGCCTTAGGCTTAATGGGAAAAATTACCTAAAATGGTCTCACTTTGTCCAAACCTTTTTAAAAGGGGAGGGAAAATCAGTCATCTCACTGACAACCCTTGATAGTCTTTGGATTCCAAATTTGCAGCCTGGGACAAGGCAAATGTGGTTGTAATCTTGGTTGTGGAATGGCATGACACCAGAGGCGAGTGATACTTACATGTTTATGAAGACAACTAAGGAGGTATGGGATATTTGTAAAGAAAATTATTCCAAAGTTGGTGATGCCTCCCAAATCTATGAGATTAAGATGAGAATCTCTAGTACAAAACAAGGGAATTACTCAGTCAGTGAGTATGTCCATACACTACAAAATTAGTGACAGGAGTTAGACCAACAATTTGAAGTAGAATGTAATGAAGATACTGACCTACTCAAATGCTACGAGAAGGACAAGATCTACAAGTTCCTAATAGGATTAAAGAATAAATTTGAACTTGTTAGAATTCAAGTGCTAGGGAAGGACTTGTCCTCACTCAATGAGAGAATGATTGTGTATCGTGCAGAATAAGATCCTAGAGGAGTTATGTTAGAACCCTATCAACTGAAAGTTCAGCCTTGCTTGTACAAAATAAGGGGAAGAAAGTTTACTTCATTTGGAAATGAAGTAGGAGGAATAAATATACCTAAAGGAGATAATGAAGACTCCCTTTGGTATACCTATTGTAAGAAGTTGCGACACACTCAAGACAAGTGTTGGAAACTCACTCAAGACAAGTGTTGGAAACTTCATGGGAAGCCTCCAAATCCAAACTGGAATTGGACACTTAAAAGGAAATAAAAGTGGAGGACATACTAAAGTCCATACGGCATAAATAGGCCCAACAGAAGGCAATTCTTCACGACCCACCACAAAGTTCAACATTGAGGATACTGTGAAATTAAAGGGGTTGTTGGACACATAAACAAAACCTACGGCTTCAAGTAATTGCTCCTTCGTATTTATAGTAATATTCCTTACTCCTATTCACTAAATGCTTTAAATTCCTCTAAAGAAGGTGCCTAGGTAGTTGATTTTGGAGCCACAAACCACATGACTCAATCATCTACTAGGTTTATATCTTATAGACCTTGTCAAAGCAACAAAAAAATTGCATTTGCAGATGGAACTATCATTACAACTGATGGAAAAGGAGATATTAAGTCAAAATCTAATTTTGAAGGATGTTTTGCATGTGCCCAAACTATGTCAATTTGACTTCTGTTCACAAGCTTATAATGGATTTATGTTGTTTGGTATTTTTTAATCCTACGAAGGATTAGGGAACATGAAAACCTCTCCAATAAAGGAAAAATCTAGTTATACCACCTTTGTTTAGGTCTTCCATCCTTCAATACCTTAGAAATTATGTTTCCTAATTTATTTCAAAAGTTGACGTAAAAATGTTTCGTTGTAATACTTTTGAATTTGCAAATCACAAGCATGTTGACTTTCCCTCTAGTAATAAAAGAATGACTATTCCTTTTGCATTAGTACATAGTAATTTGTGGGGATTCTCTAGTATTCCTAACCTATCTGGGGTTCACTGGTTTGTCATATTTATTGATGCTTGCACTCGAGTGTCATGGGTATTTCTCTTGAAACAAAAGAGTGAAGTGAGCCAAGTTTTTGAAGACTTCATCCAGATGATTAAAAATCAATTTGAGGCAATCATTAAAAGAGTCCTCTCAGAAAGATTTTTTGCAACCAAACATTGCCTTCCTTCCTCAATGAACAAGGGATGATACATGAATCTTTGTGTGAACACCATACAACAAAATTGGGTGACAAAACCAAAACTTGGGCACCTCAAAAGCGTAACTAGAGCTTCTCTTCTCCATAAAAATGTTCCAAAACAGTATTGGGGAGAAATGGGAGAAACTGTTCTTACTGCTACCTATTTTGTTTATCATCTACCCTTCAAAACACTAAACAATAACAATCCCATTCAACTATTCTCCAATTTTTTCCAGACTTTAGGACAACAAATCATCTTATACCTTAAGTCTTTGGTTGTGTATCCTTTGTCCATGTTCATTCTAATCATAGGAGGAAACTTGATCCTCGAGCTATTAAGTACATATTTATTGGTTACTTGCCTACCCAAAAGGGATACAAATGTTACCACCCTTCAACAAAACTATTCCTTGTGTCTTGTGATGCCACCTTTGATGAAAAAACACTATATTTTCAACCTTATCTTTAGGATACAAACCAGTAGGGACACCTATTGAATAGAATCACAAACTTGGTGAATCAATTGAAGATGTACTGGTGGATAGACAATCTTACAAAAGGTTGGTCGGAAAATTGATCTACTTGTTCCACACTAGGCTCGGCATTGCCTATGCCCTAGGGGTTGTAAGTTAGTTCATGCATAATCCAAAGGAGACTCATCTCAGGGTTGTTTATTGCATTCTACATTACTTGAAAGGAACTTCTGGAAAAGGAATTTTATTTACGAAGACGAATGAGATGATCTTAGCCTACACAGGCTTTGACTATGCAGGTTTTATAGACGATAAATGACCTACCTCTAAATGTTACACTCTTTCTTGAAGGAAATTTAGTCACTTGGAGGAACAAGAAACAAAATGTTGTGGCGATATCAAATGTATAGGTAGAGTTTAGAGCCATGGCCTTAGGGAGTGAAATACTATCGTTAAAGATAATTTTAGAAGACCTGAAGATTGATTGGAAGATGCCTGTGAGATTGTATTGTGATAACAAATCAACAATAAATATTGTGCATAATCCAATGCAACATGATAGAACTAAGCATGTTGAAGTCGGGAGACACTTCATAAAGGAGAAATTGGATAATGGCACAATATGCACACCATTTGTATCCTTTGGAAATCAACTTGCAAATGTATTGACAAAAGGGTTAAGTAATGCTACATTTTAGTCTATTGTTGGCAAGTTGGGAATGGATGACATCCACTCACCAACTTGAGACGAACTGTCAGAATCCCATGATTTATGCTACAATTAATATTTCCTTGTACAATTTTAATTACATAATTAGCATATTTAATTACATTCCATAATTAGGAGGATTAACATGATGAGTATATTTTATATTTATTGCACAATCATTGATCCTGAATTGTAGGAATAGATTATACTCATCATAAATTAGGATATTCAGTTATTAAGTCTTTGTATTCTATTTAAGAGTAATTGTTCCTCTGTAAATAATATCAAAAACAGTTTTTCTGACATAGTATAAGTAGGTGTAAATTCCACCTTATTTTGTGAGGTTAAATTAGACTTAAATCTACTTTATACGATGATATTAGAGTCAATTCTAGAAAAAAGTTTGGGTCTATCATGCCACTCACTATATATTTATTCCTATGCTTCCTCCTCGATGTGAGAGGTGTATTGGAAATTCTACATCGACTAAAAATAAGGTCAAATTATAAGTGGGTGCAAACTTTATATTATAAACCGGTTGTATGAGGTTGAATAAAGCTTAGAATCCACTTTCTAAGATATTGGAAACAAAGTGACAACTTTGTAATTTAAAAATGAAAATAGAAAATAAAACCATAGTAAATGTTCCCCAATATTTTTATAAATTTCATATCAAAAGATTTTATACATAAATACTCCTTTACTTGTTGATTCCAGTCTCTTAAAATTCTCAAGCTCGTGGCTTATACAATTTTTTTTGTACTGACAATTATCCATCTGGCTAATTACACTAGGATTTCTATGGTTTGATAACCTGTTACATTGTTGTCTAACAGTAAGCTGTTTTCTGAGAGAGCTTACAATGCAATATTGATGTTTTTGTAGCAATTGCCAGTCTAGTAGTGTGAAGCTTTTCCATCTATTATATATACGAACAGAGTGAGAATATGAAAATAATAGCGCAAGTGATAATCTGCTACGCATCAAGATTATCCTAATATAAACTTCAAATATACATCTAAAACATCTTGGCTATGATACAGGAACTCATCCATTTAATTCTTTCTGAGTGTTCAACTTATATATATATTTTTTCTTTTTTATTGTTTAGCTGTTGGAGCAGTATAGCAGTGTTTGGCATCATAGTAGAGTGAAGAGGTATCTGACATCAGAAGATTCGTCAGGTCCTGAATCCAAAGGGAAGCCTTGGTATGGTTTGCTTATGCTGTTAAGAAAGTACCCGGAGCATTTTGTCATCAACACTAGGTCCAAGGGCCGTGTCACCCTGGAGTTTGTTTCTCTTGTCTCCCTTCTATCCTGACCTCGTCATCACTAAAGCTCAAATTGGAAAGGAAATAACTATCAGCCCTGGTTGCTTCTAACAGTGATATATTGTTTAGCTCCAAATCTGTATAAATTTACTTTTGTTGCTTTCTTTTTGGGTAATTACTTGTTCCTGGGTAAATATGTCCCCCTCCCCCCTGTACTCTGAGAGCAAAATTAACCATTAGTTCTTTCTTTTTCATGGATTTAGAAAACGGGAGTTAGATTTAAACATCAGAGTTGGACGTGTCCAGTTGATTCACTCTATAAAATTGTAGGACCACTCCTAGAATTAATGTTAAACTGCTTGTGGTTAAGATGCATTATGCATGCTCCATTATGTTTATTATGCAAACACCACGTGTGGGATTTTTTTGGCATTGCTGTATTGCATGTTGGACTATGCCTTCACAGTGCTGTTTTCTATGTTGGGCTATAGGCCTTTCCACACACCTATAATTTTCATGTGCACCCCCTAAATTTAAAAGTTTCAAAGTTGTCCTTGTGATATTAAATAATGGGGATTGTGAGTTTTGTTGTTGTGTTGTGTTTTTGGAGTGTTTTTACACATCATGTTTGTGGTAGTGCTTGTGGTGATGCTTGAAGTGTAGAGTGGATATTGACCCAGATTGTGGTGGAGTGAAGACACGGTAGCTTGGATAAGTAAGTTGCTCGTTTTGCTTGAAGTTTTTCTCTGTTATGATTTTGAATTTGACTTTGGATTGTAGAATTTAAAAGGTTATATACAAAAGAATTTTTGTTTTTGGTTGTGCAATTCTTCGAAATATAATTTTGACTTCTGAACTATACAATGTGAAAGTCAAACGTGTGATGTTTTTTTAAAGTCCATACTTCATTTAATTGTGCCACAATATCAAGTACTACATTCCTTTATGATCACTTATACCATTTTTTCAGTAGTGATTGTGGAATCTGAATTTTGAAACAAAATAAATATAACATGAAGTTGATAAGTTGATTTACATGGATGAGTTATGAGTTGTCATTTAAGTTTAAAAACATCAGTAAATGAGTGAAGACATTTTCATCTAGCACTTACACTTTGAAAAAAAAAAAAGATAAATGAGTCATTATAGTTTGTTGTATTGTATACATTTGTCCTTTTATTACTATTTGTTAGTAACTTCTTTAATGGATGAATAATAATAATGTTTAATTATATAAAATGTTAAATGATGCAACTGAAAATTATGTTTAAAACATGCTGTCGAGAAAATATATTGTTATTCAATGTTAGTGATGTCCATTTTGAAGAATAAAAAGGTCATTACTAAAATCTTTGAATTTGTTACAAATGAAGTCTAAGTTGAGATTTAAATTTGCACCAACCTCCTAGGTACAGGAGGGAGAAGATTCATCTAGCTTTTTCTCTAATTACATAGTTGGATTCACTATGATTCTTTTGTTGTAAGTTGAATTTGGATTGTATATCCGAAGTTTATTTTGGTTGCCAAGTAACTATGAGGTCATATTTTAATAGAAAATGTATCCAAAAATAGTTATCATTTATTCTGATTTTGGGTCTACTAATGCATAGTTCAATTTTAATTTATGCTCTTCGCCATAGCTTTTACATAGTACTTAATAAATCCAGTATAAATAAACCTATTAACTAAAGCACATTTATACTGTCAAATAACAAAATAATTATAAATAATACTTGTGTCCCAAAAAATATATTGGACAATATTTAATATTATCACAATATCAATCTCATAACGAGGATGAATGTGTTAACATGAATAAGGTTGTTACCTCCACACCTTCTTCAGAAATCCCAATAACTCATTTAATTTCATATATACCCTAATGTAAAATAGTTGAAAGTTATTTAATTTCATGTATATCCTTATGATCCTTATGTAAAACAGTTAAATAATATGGAGTTTTCATTATGGAGGTAAATGGGGAAAGTGCATGAAGAGTGTGGTGAAGGGTGTGGTGGTGGTTGCTTTCGTCATGATTTGTCGGTAGTTTGTGATTGGTAGTTTGTGATTGTGATAGTCGTAGGTGCATGTTTGCCGTGGATTTTTTTTGTTTATAGTCTGTTTTGATTATATTTTGAATTGTGTAATCTAGAGATTCATCGGATTACACAAGATTACAAAATCCAAAATAATTTGAAATTTGTTTATAAACAATTTGGAACATCTTCTTGAATTTCGAGAAACGTTTTGGATTGGTTAATTCGTAATATAATGTATTTTAGATTGGTAATTGATGAATTTGTGCCTTCATTTCGTTTTGGATTCTTGAATTTTGAGATGAATGGCGGAAGCTTCAATGGATGAGATGAACAAGGATGACTCATATAGAGCTATGGAGCACATGGACGTCCACATGGCAACCTAGGAGTGGAGATGATTTAGCATGAAAGGTGTGAGCTCAACATGAAAAACATGACTCCACATGACACCTTCTCATTGGAGAGTCTTATTTTGAATTTTCAAATTTTGGTTCCAAAATGTTCAACCCTCTCTCCTATAAATTGAGGTGTTTGACACTCATTTTCTAAGATTAATAAATAAGTGAAATTGCTGCCAAAATTGTTAGCCATCTCATTTCTTTGTCTTGTCTCTCTAGGATAGACACTTTAATATTCTTTACTAGCTCAAGTGATAAACACATTTCAAATCATTTTGGATAGTGTAATCCTTAATGTGTTTCTAGATCGAGGAAAATGTTTCAGATTGGCCAATCCGGAGTATAATGTTCTGGAGTACAGAATTCATAAACCTTTTCCAGATTTGAGAATACATTCCAGATTCTCCAATCCTTGTTAAAAAAATATTCATAAGTCTTTTTCAAATTCAGGATAAGTTTTGAATTTTATAATCCAAAATGTGATTATAAAACGAAAAAAAATGATAGGAGGTTCAAATAAGTGAAAATCTAGTGAACAAATTTCAATGAAAAATCAACATTTTTTCACTACAAAACCAACACAAATCTCTAAGCAAGATGGTTAAACAACAAATTGACTATAAAATGCTCCTAATAAAACCACCAAAATACTTGAACAAATGCAAATATTAAACGAAATGGAATGTCGTGGGTGCGTTGTGAAAGTTAGGAAAAGTATGAAGTGTGTGGATCAAACAAACACTCATACTAACATAAAAGATTATCGATTTTTCTTGCATAAACTAAGGTCATTCATCAAACCCTTCAACTAGATACCTTCCTTGGTTACTTCAGTCAATGATATATACTCAACTTTTGTGGTCAACAAAGCTTCTATTGGTTGGATAGTAGCTTTCCAACTTATGAGAAGTCTGTAAATCATAAAAAAAATAATAAATAACAAATCGTCTAACATCTAAGTCTATAATGTAATAAGAATTAAAGAACCTACCCAAAGTGCTTTGTGAATCACCCTGACACCAATGTCTCAGACCCTTAAGGTACCTAAAGATATGTTTCACATCTTGATAGTGTTCCTTGCTAGGATTTATCATATAACTACTCTCTAGATTAACTATTTGGGTCAAGTCTAGTCTTGTGGATACCATGACATACACCAAACTTTCAATTGTACCTGCATAAGGAAAACAAGTCATGTATTGATCAATTTAGATTGACTAGAACTAATCTCATCGAGACTATTAAATATTATTAAATATAATGAGATATTATATATATTGTTAGATAGTTTTATATATGTAATGAGCTTAACTTATATTTTTTGTATTTTTTTTTCATATAAACATAATCATATGTGTTTCGTATACACAAGGAATTTATCCTATTTTTTCTTTTCTTTTATTTTAATATGGTATCAGAGCATATTGGTGAACCCACTATTCACTAGTATTTTTCAGCCACTGCCCCATCGCCTCCTTGACGTCGGAGTCGTCGTTGTTGTTGTCAATTTTGTTGGTGACTGGATTTGTCATTATCATCTATGGCTTCTTTTGTTGCCATTGTGGCTTATGTTGTTGTCACTATGCCAGATCCTCTATTTATACTAATCATGCCAATGTTCATCTCTCTATTGACAAATTGGATGGAACAAATTATGCACTTGGACCTCAAATATTCAATTATGGTTTAAGAGTCAAGGTTATGTTGATTGTTTTACTCGTCCCAATGTTGCTAAAAAGGAGGTTTCCCGTTGGTTGAAAATTGATGTTCAATTATGCATTGTTATTAAATCTACCATTCACTCATCTTTAAAATAAATTTTCAGTACCTATGAGATAAGTTCAGAAGTTTGGAAACAAGTAAAGTTATTATTCATCAATGATACTCAAATCTTTATGGTGTGTGTCAAAATCTCCTCACATTTGTTGCTCTCAAATGTCTTGATGGTATAATGACAGAATATCTGGGTAAACTCGATGCTCTTCTTCATGATTGTAATGAGTTATTGACTCTTGCCTCCACTCCTTCTCAAGAACTAGAGTAAAGATCCAAGTTTTTCATGTTACTGGGCTTACATGCCCTTTTTGATGATTATTCTCATGTTCGTGATCAAATTTTGGGATCTCCTATTATGTCCAATTTTTTTCTGCATGTGTCAGGTAAACACAAGAATTTAGCTACATCCAAGAGCTCAGCTAATCACTGAGAATTCACTATGAAATCAAACCTAGATTACAAATAACACACCAAGAGTGATAATCTTGAACCCCTCAAGAACACGCACCACTCTTTGGCAAAACACACAGTATTAAGAGCAACCCTCTGAAACTGCACCACACCAAATCACACATAAATACAATGTTCAAGAAAAAAGGAAACAAAATACACCTAGATAATCCAAAGATTAAAGTTTAGAATACAGGACCCAATCCTATTCCACACTTGAGAATGATCCAAAGCTTTGTCAAATCTTGAAAACTGTTTTTGATAAATCTCACTTTTCTTAGTTAATGCACAATAGCGTAAAACAAACTTTTTATACTCCAATCAAGTGGTTAAAATAGTTAAATCAAAAACCAAAAGCAGTTGGAATCATTTAAAACACATTGGAACATCCTAACATTATTTTGTTAAGGTTTTCATAAAAACAACCAGTTGAATTCTCGAAACAACCGGTTGAATTAGTTTGATAGCAAAGTCAAAACAAAGTAAAGTTTTTCAAACTCATTTTAAAATCCATCAAGTGTCAAACAATCGGTTGAATCAACATTTCAACAGGTTGAAATTTTACACTCTTTAGAAAACTCATCTTTTTCAAAAGGATTAAGATCAATTAACCTTGGATAATCTTAAAGAGTAGATTAACAATTCAAAGACTACTAGACACACACAAAAAACCAGCAGCAAAGCCTTTAAGCATTCCTCTTGGATTTGGAGACATCAAAACACCTTGTTCAACATTAGATTGTCTAGCCTAGGATACTATTAAAAAGTTAAAATTAGCTTCCCTTACTCAAAATACTTATCTTCATAGCAACCTCCCAAAATAAACCAATACATTTAGCCAAATACAACATAATTTTGATAAAACAAGTTGAGATGATGATTTTTCTCAACTGATCATACTAAGATTAATGACAAAATCATTGGAAAAAATATAGAACAAAAAACCTTTAGAGTAAATAAAAACTTACAATGTTTGAAAATTTAATCGAGTAGTAATGATCTCTGACTCTTCATCTATTGTGAGGTGCGATTAGATTCTAAAATACATGAGGTAGGAGGTTAAAAAGTTTAAAAAAAAATATGAAAAAGAGAAAAAAGAGAGTGAGAGAGAAAAATTTGTGTGTTTTGTTTTTACCGGAGGTTATACAAAGTGTCAAGTTAAGACCAAAAATAATTAAATGCTATAGTAACTATATTATAGACCATTTTAAAGACTAAAAATATTATTGTTTTCTAAATTAGTTTCTATTATTGATAAATAGTTTCTAAATTGGTATCTAATTAGCTATCAATGTTTTAACTACCAATTATTTAGATTCTAAATTTGGTAGCTAAAACCTTAGTAGTTAATTAGTTATCAATTTAGAAACTATTTGTCAATAATATAAACTAATTTAGAAACCAATAATTTTTTTAATTTTTAAAATGCTCTCTAATTTAGTCACTATAGCAACTAATTATTTTTTGTCTCTAAAATCGGTTTCTATTTAATGATTTTCTTGTAATGAAAACTATTTTAAGGCCTCCCTCCATACTCCATACCTTCCTCTTCCACCTCCATATTAATTGTGAAAAGTCAGTTTTAACCTTTTTTAAAAAAATTTAAATAACTCAAAATGAAGCAAATCTCATTTCTTTAAATAAACTCAGTTGCACCCCCGCACCTCATACCTTCCTTCTGCATACTTCCCTTCCAATTGCATCACTTTCATTCTTCTCTAGTTGTAGTGTTTGAGAGAGCAGTTTCATCATTTGAGCGTGTGTGAGAAGGTGAGCGAGAATATTTGTTGTATTCAACGCTCCTTGATGCAAATATAATTATCTTTTAGTTTTGTACTTCTTTTTGCACCTTGTTGCTTTTTTTATGGGTTTTGTGACTTTGAAAAAATTGAAAAAAAAATAAGCAAACAAAACCACAACCACCACAAGTAAAAAGACCACAAAACTTACCTCAACCACCAATGTTCACCACAAATCATCACCAATCACCACGAGCAACCATCACCACTTGAAAATGAAGAAAAAAATATCATAATCTCCATCTTAGTGAGATGGATATTGTTGGAATTAAAGAAAAGTATGGAGGTGCAGAAAGAAGATATAGAGGTACATGAAGAGTATGCCTTGTTTTAAACATATCTAAGGATAAGAATTCTCAACTCAATAAAGTTCAACTAAAAGTTACTAAACTGTGTAATAGTTTAAGTAAATTGCACCAGCCTTATCAGTAGTTGAATGTTGTTATTCTAGGGAAGAGTGAGGCTTTAATTCTTTTCTTTAATATTTTAGCAATTTCTTTTCCTATTTTCATGTCACACTGTCACTAACACAACATCTATATCATACCATCCTCCAATGCCTTCCGATATAAAAATCCTTTTCAACCTAAAATATTGTTATCAAATACATGTTTTCTTGTTGATAAAATATATTTATTTAATAAATTAAGGGAAAAATTATCTCCAAACTTTAAATTTAACTAAAATGGAAATAAGAGAAAAATGACTTTGATGGTAAAAATTGAAAAATATATACCTGGGATTTTAGGTATAATACGTACTCAGCGATACAAAACAGAATTGAATACAGATACACATCATGCAAATTGTGTTTAAAAAAGAGAAAGATAAGAAGGTTTATTCTATTATAACCAATTATTCTCTATAAAAAGATCCTAAATGTTAGAAGAGAAAAAAAAAAATGAAATTATCAAGATAATTGTGTGATCATACAAGAATAGAGTATAACTTGATTATATATGTGAAAAGATATTACCATATGACACGATCAAAGAAAAAGCAAAAGAAAATCATTTGTGGTTTAGACAACTAAAATGATCACATACTATAGTTTTCTATCAAGTTTAATGATACCAGATTAATCAAGCAACTAGTGAAATCAAACTATAGTTGTTCATAAATGTGTTGGTATATTTATATATATTAAGAGTCTCTCTATTCTAATCATTTAAATATTCTAAAATATGATCAATGTTAGTCAAAGAACAATTCAATTAAGTGTTTGAAAAAATTTCATTTAGGCATAAATCCTTACTTACTAGAAATAAAGAACAGCATATTTATTCTCACCAAGTGGAAGAAAAGAAGAAGAAGAAGAAAATGGCTTTGCACTAGTTTGACGGATAGATAGAGTTCAACAGTTGGTAGTTGACACATACTAATAACATTGGATGGACTCTTTATTAGGTTAAGGTGTAGTAATTGGCATAAATGAAGGATGATCAATGTCATCAAGGTCTGATATAATGCTGCATTTTTCTACAATAAAAATGGGTCTAGCATGATGTAGAGTTGAAGTGTTAAGGCTAAAGGTTTTTCATCTCCACTCTTAGGTTATTCCATAATCATGTAATTCAAGACATAGAAGTTTCCTGTTCTGCATCTTCACTCACTACTCCTTGCTTAGTGTCCCAATCATCTTTGGGCAGTGGAAGCATATCATGACTATTACCTGGTCCAGGACTAAGCCTTCTCTTGTGTTCTACAAAAAAATTGTCTGCAACTGTTAAAATTTGAAGAAGAAGAAATCTAGAACAAGTAATGGTTCAAAGAGAGATTACTTTTGCGTGTGATGGCTTGTCGAGTCATTGCCAAGAATTCATCCCATTTAAATTTACTAAGTTCGCGTTTCTCTTCCTCGGGAAGCTCAAAATTTGGCTCTCTCCCACACATGAAAGCAGCCCTACAGACAAATAAAGAGATAATGAAAACTTGACCATTACAGTGTTGAACCATTACTTTGTTTGAGCATTAACAATGTTTTATGGTAGCTAACCTGCATACATAATGAACTTTGCTAGATAGTAGAAAGTGAATGAACAATAGGCTATGTAAAGCATTGGTCAAAGTGGAGATATGAAAATAAAATTAACACTGACTACAAACACAACCACCAAGTCTTCACATGTATCAATCAACACCACTGAACCATGCACATACATACAATCAAAACAATATAAATAGCTTCCCTACTATCCTATAAATAAAATTAAAGATTTCTTCAAATTGTCTAACACTGGAAAACTGAAGAGTGTTTGTCCGGAGACTGTTCTTATCTCAAACCTGACACTCTGAACAATAATAATGTGCTTAGATTCAAAGTAGGTCTGCTTTCTCTTTCAGCAACAGTTTCAATTTAGTTTGTGGTAACTAATATGATTATAAAGTGGGGAAAAAAAATCATGTTAGGATATGGAAAAGAGGAAGAAAAGGGATAGAGAGTAAAAAGCACATGCTCTAACAATGAGAACAGAAACAACTAGGTGTACTGACAGGTTTTTTTTTTTTTTATCAGCAAAAGGTGTACTCAAAGGTTATCAATTACAACTGAAGACTTGCATATTCTCACTATAACTTTGAGGCATCCATCCAAAGGAATTAGTGCTGGTAATAATTTGTATAATTCAAAGCAATACCTATCATATAAGTGAGCAGCTTCTTCTTCTGATCCAACAGTCCCGAGGTGGATCTGTTTCTTGTCCACCTTAATGGCAGCTTGCCACTTCATATTTTTGAAGTACACGCCTCTCATTGAGCATGGTTCTTGATTGTGCAAATTCTTTCGTCTGTGTCGTTTTCTACGTTTAATAGGAGGTCCTGCTAAATACAGGTAAAGGAGGTAACAGAGAATACAAGCATAAATAAAAAGTGGTCCAACAGAAAATTCAATGCAACCCTAAACGAAGTTGTTCAGTTTTAAGATAATGTTTTCTATTTCCATTTCCTGTTTTCACTAATAGCATGTTTTTACTTTATTTATTGCTTTTAAATATTTCTCCAGGAAAGCATTGCGTTATTTTCATAACTTCTAATTCCAATACAAATCTCTCAGCATTGTGTTATTTTCATCATTTCCAATTCCAATACTAATCTTTGAAATGAAGTAGTGAAAACAATGTGACTCTTTTGTAATTATGATTAAAAGCAAGAAATATAAACACTTTCTCAAACTAACTAGGCTGAAAATATGTCCATGTTAACTCAGTATGCTCACAATCAAACTAAATTTCCACCATAAACATCTTTATGCTCAGTTCCTTTTCTTGTCATTATGTACTGCATGATAACAAGGATAATGGGTTATCCATGAAAATTGCATTCCTTGCATTAATACAATTGATGCCACAAAAAACACAGGAAGCAAATATACAGTACACAGAAGTTAGAGATCAGTCATTTTATATTGCTAATTCCCATTGCTAAGAAATTTAGGTAAAATGATATACCAAACCATTGCATTCCAATGAAGTTAACAACATACCCAATGTAATTAATGAAGCAATTTTAATGGCCATTTAAATATGATTAAATAACCATATGCAGACATTCACTTAAAGAGAGTACGGAAACATTTATACCAGAACTCCAAATTAGGTATTTTTCCTCAAGATATATAATCATATTAGCACATGGAACAAATGTACCAGATAAGGAAATCAAACACACATGACACATTTGAAAAATAATACCACAATTTCTTCTCACTAATCATTTGTATTATCGGAATACAGTTTTTTACTACCAAATAGACCCTTCTCCATGTATCATCTTAAGGTTTTTACTAACATATAGACACTGTTTGTAGATAACTTAGATCTGTAAACAAACTCCCACAAAGTGTTTCAATTAAGACATTATGAATTTTACTACAAACCTAACTCCTTTATTACCCCTCATTTTCAAGTCATGTGAGTTTAACTATCATTATGTCAACTCTTTTTTTGTGTGTATAATTCCACTAAGGGTTGTTAACTTCTTATGAAATTCTAAAAATAATGATAAATAACTCAACGAAATTAATAAAAAAAATTCAAACACAATGTTAAAAAATTGTTTGATGTTAAAATATTTTAGATATATTTAATTTGATGTTAAAATATACAAATTTATCTAAGTAGATTAAAAACAAAAATCAATTCAAATTTGTTTGGATTTGAATGTGATTTGATTTTAGCTTCAGTTGTTGACACTGACGGTTTCCCCCTCTTTAGTTAAGTCATTCAACTTATTATTTTAAGGGTAACAAAATGTAATTATCAATTTAATTCCGTTTAGTTCACCTTTTGTGTTCCAAACAAGAAATCTGAATGGTCAAACAATTTAAAAATTCTATTTTTGTTAATGGGATCCAAACATGAGAATTGACTTCTAATTAAAATTAAACTCATTCTAAATTTAATAATTATAAACATATCTTAAAAGAAACAACATTTTACTAGGTAAGGTGGCAAGTCATTATAATAAACTAAACCAGAGATAAAAAGAAAACAGGAAAGAATTGGTCTCTTTAACTGACAAACCTGTGATTGGTTGAATAAGCTGTTCTTTCGATGAGCTTGAACCAGAAACATTCGATGATCCTGGTTCTTCTAGAACAGCAGTGTTCTGATAAGCATAAAACAGGTTAGTTTAAGCTTTTGGAATAACACAAAATACCAAGGAATTAACTTTCTAATCATATCAACTTAGTAAACATCTATTCCATAAGTACTAATTCATCAACCTGTAAATGGTAATCAATTTAAAAACTTCTTAATTCTAGCATTAAAAGATAGAGATGTGAGACATCAATCAATTAACCACCCCTACAAAATGGGATAAGGCTTCGCAGTAGAGGTGGTTGGTGTAATAGATCCATGCAAAAGAAGATCAATACAAGAACAATTATCCTATGAGAAATGGGAATATTTATGCAACCAGAGATATGATGCTAAACTATGCAAGCTATCATCAATGGTCAGGAGTCAATCACACAAGTAAACTTGACACTACAACCAAAAGTATCCTTTTTTAGTTAGTCAGAATGGAATGTCAATCCAACATACAACTTCCTTCTCTGTTTTTGTCTTGGAAATTGGAGATGCTCCAATGAACTTTGTTACACCAGAAAAATAAACACATGACTTCCTTCTATACTTTTGTCCTGGAAAGTAGGGATCCTCCAATGAACGTTACTGAACCAGACAAAACAAATACATCCCAACTTGTTTCTCAACATTTTCATCTCTATTCAACATGAGACTTATTACTCACACACTCTTGCACGCCAAGAGTACCATCTATTAGTCCAATATGTATATTGGGTCAGGTATCTATGTTCTTTTGTTTTAATAAACAAAAAAATGATGCAAAAGTAGGATGACAAGAAATCCTAAAAAAATACATCAAGAATGCAAGAAAACTAAACAACTTTGAACATAGAACATGTAAAGCATGTCGATCTATCTGTATATCTAACAAAGACACAGAAGACCATTAGCAAAACACCAAGTCACAATGGAACTCAGGAGACAACAATAAACCAGTAAAAATTCTAGAATTTCTTTCCAACTATATACACCAAATAACCACAATCTGATAACAATTCTGAAATGTTGGAAAATAGATCTCTATTGGTTTTGAGTCCTCTAAAATTAACAGACATACTTTTATGATCCAAGAGAAAACCCATCAACACCAAACAAATCATTCAAGAGAAGAGAAACTGCTGACCAGTGCAAAAACAAATGAAAACCATTTTTAGAATCAGTCAGCACATTACACAATAAATAAGTAAGAGACAACGTAAGAGCTTTTGAATTTGAAACATATCACTGATATTAATGTGGTTTAGAACAGCAATCAAGCAAAAGATTTGACCTTGGAGGGAGCAACTGACTCCCAAATTGACTTTACCTAAAATGAAAGAATCCCTGCTCAGAGATGAAGTGAAAAACTGGGAAGATTGGAAGAAAATAAACAAGAGGCATTAAAAGATCAATAATAAAAAGCTTCTAATCTATTCACCCAATCAGAGAAAACACAGATGGATGTTGATCAATAATAAAAAGCTTCTTTTTCTTCTTCTTTTTTCCTTTCCTATGTTAAATGTTCCATAATGTTGCTTAAAATTCTAAACATTGGAAGACAGTTCGGTCCATTTCCGGTGTGAGCATTATAAGATAACCTAATATGTAAGAACTGGGAAGAAAATAACTCTGGTGTGCAAGTTATCATCCCATGGTGAATGATTAATTAAGTCCAATAATTACTAAGTATGAATTTTTCATATTAGGTTTAAGCAAGAACATTTTGAAAAATTGACAGAAGGAAAAAACTAAATCCAAATAGATAAAAATTTCTAGAAATATTCAGACAAAAGGCAGACTTGTAAATTGTGCAGGAGTATAAGTCTTTAAATGTACAGGAATTATAATTAAGACATTCCAAGTAAAATGAAAATTTGAAGACAAAATGAAATGTTACCAATGGTCTTTTTACCTTATTTAGTAAGGTCTATAAAAATAAATTTGGATAGTTGGACCACCAAATTTATCCAACCAATTACCAAAATGACAGAGAAAAGAGAGAATTGTCCAACCAACCACTTAACATTACTGTAAAGATGAATGCTAATGACAAGAGATTCAGAATGAATCATTATTTAAAAACTGGTACTCTCGAAATCAATTTGAGTAATTCTCATTGGTTGAATTATCCTTTATGTAAACATTTTCAAAAGAAGATAGAAAATGCACTGATGCCAAAATTTCTTCCTCACCTGGATTTTTCAATTAAATTTACAGCATTGTAACAAAAAATAAAAGAAATGTTTGAATGATTCTGATATGTAGCTAGTTAAAATGGAAAATGCAAAATAAAAGATGTCCTAAACAGATACCAGTCAAAAAATCTGAAGTACATTTGCAAAAAAAAAAAAAAAAATGAGGCTTTAAAAAAGTGTATATAAATCTATCATTAGTAATGTTGTCCATACACTGTCCAGATTGCTTGCATCATCAGAAAGCACAGGCTGCTCACTCTTGGGTTTGGCTTGCTGGGTTGAATTTTCAAGACTAGATAGATTCTCACAGTATAGAGGGAGTGGAGTGACAAAGGAACTGTTTCCTGCAATAGAAAAAATATATTTGAAACAATGTCAGTTAAGTTTAAGATACAATTCATAAAAGTATTCCATAACAAATGAGAGAAACATGTTTACCAACTCTTTACCTGAACAAAGTCCCAAGAGTCTGCGCCTTCTCAAGCTCACCATCTCTGATTTAAGTTTTCTTACCAAGTCATGAAATCACAGTGATTAACTTCTTATGATACCAACTTTTTCCTTCAATGCAGCAGGAAGAGTGAGCACCACAAATAGAATGGTTCAGGCGGATGAAAGTGAAAGTTAGACCTACTAGGACAGAAGAAAGTTCCAAGATCAGTTCCATGGTGTAAAACCAAATAATGTCATGTCAGATATTCAAAAATTTACTATCAAGTCTGCAAGAAAATAATTTGCAGCCAATGAGTAAAAGACAAAAGGTGTCTTAGAAGATGCACATGACTATCTATACCACAAAAAGAAATGATCTCTTCCAAGTTCTGGGACCAAAAATAGATAAATAATGATCAGAAGTGAAAAGTAAGGAAGGGAAAACACAGGATTATACATTCAGAACTAGATCCCAACAAAACAAGATTTAGCAAATCATCCTGCTTTGACTTTTAACCAGTGCAGACAAAGTGATCATGTGCTTCATGTAGCAAAACTTCTATAAACAAACACACACACACAAATGCAGAGAAACATTGATCATAAAACAATTCCAACCACTCCAGAATAAACTCGGTAAACAATTGTTCAAATCAGCAATCCAATTTGATAACAACAGGAAGTATCACCAACCCCTTCAAAACTGAAAGATGAAAAACTATTTTCAAAGGAAAAAAAAACCTTTTTTTTTGGAACCAAAGTTGATTAATATCATGTTTTTGGTAGAGAAAACTCCAACAACATTATACAAAATCCAATTCCGGAAACAAAAATCACCCGCATGAACCAAGTCTTTCTCTCTAGGGTGAAGTCAACCCCATCAACCTACCACCTTTTGGGAGGGGACCGTACAGGCGAAGACAGACCCATTTGACCACACACAAACACAAACCAAATAAAACATTCAGAAGAAAATTCAAAGAGACCCAGAAAAGCCAACAAGAGAAAGACCAGTCTTTAGGCTCTTTCGCAGTCAACTCAAAATGCCCATGACCAGAAATCTCATCACACACCAAGGAGGAAAGAAAGAAGTGAAAAACCTCCAGAAAGACATAACACAAGAGACAAAAAAAAAGAACAGAGAAAAAGGAAGGCAAAAGAAGCCATTGTTGTTGGGAAATATACCTGTAAAAATAAAAATAAAAAAAAATAAAAAAAGTGAAAAGGGTGGGATAAGGTGGCAAGAGAGAAGAGAAGTGGTGAGAAATCTGAGGCAAAAGGCAAGAGAAGAGGTAGAATTATGAGAATTTAGGGGAATAGAAGGTGGTGAGTGTGGTATATGAGATAATGTGAGTTGTGTTGTGTTGTGGCTCATGCATCTACCACCTTTTGTTTTTGTTTTTGTTTCTCTCTTTCCTTCTTGTGTTGTGTTGTGATGTGTGTATAAAAGAGAGAAAAAGGGTGGTGGAAGGGAAGGGGTGGTAAGGTGTATGATGGTTGTGGACAGAGAAAGTCTTGTAGAGAGAGAAAGAGAGGGTTGAAAAACTAGAATGAGAACGTAACTAATAGCTGCTCTCTCTACTTTAATAGCGTTCAATGTCAATGTTACCCTTTAAAGAGCCAACAAATACCACTGAGGTTAGTTACGTTTTAGACATTCTTCTTTCCCATATTGCCCTTCTCTCTCTATTACCTATCTATTTCTATAATTGTACAATAATTCACTGTGTTTCTTTGTACTCTACCGCCTCTTTTTCTGCTCTTTTTTGCGCACTTCACTCCACCTTTCTCTTCTCCTTCTCACCCATTAACACTTCTTCTTTAATCCTTCAACAATTTTTTACTTCCATTTCAACCTTTTATACACCAAATCTTCATCATACAAATATATTTCTATACATTATTTTAGTTACCATTTTAAAATCAAATTGCTTTTAACTGTTAATATCTTCTATAAGAAGTTACAATAATAAAAACTAATTATGTATTACTTGAGTATCATTCATTTTAAATTTAACAAATTTCAAGTAAATTTCTTCTTTTAAATCTCTTTTGCAAAATTGTGCGGTTATTGATAAAATTACACTGATAAAAAAGACAACTAATTCTGTTTTCACAGTATTTTAAGAGTATATATAATCAATTATTTAAATAAATATATGATTTTTTCATTCACTCAAATCTAATCTGTTTATAAAATTAAAACAAAAAATATAAATCAAAACACTTGATAATTTATGATTCAGAAATACTGGTTTTATAGTGCAAATTGATTTAAATTCTCAAAATTTGTAAAACATGAGCATTTAATTTCAATATCATTAAATTAAGTATAATAATTCAACCTATTTTAGGTTTTGATCAATCTTATAAAGTTCTAAAGACATTAACATATAACATAGTTCTTATATTTATAACATTTATAAAATATTTCATCAACTCTATAGTATCAAACATTTTCATTTAAAAAAATATTTATACTTAGATTCTCCATATTACTCCTACACCTGATAAGCCAACACACCATTATAAACTAATAGA
>Ga0123341_1000301_pt1 | contig 27536 bp, 16 predicted proteins | sample Turbeapinknodule_FD_89959 | JGI IMG/M metagenome (GOLD analysis project Ga0123341, IMG submission 89959) | Root nodule microbial communities of legume samples collected from Mexico - Turtle bean Mexico pink nodule | ecosystem: Host-associated > Plants > Roots > Nodule | place: Mexico: Nepantla...
ATATAATATTTAAATCAATTAGTACCTAGGTAGAACTTTTCTTTATATGCAATATTTACCAATTTCATGAGTTGTATTTACATGTAAATGTTTCCCTTCATAGACATCCTAAATTCAATGGTTGAAGTTTGTCTGCGTCTTTTCATAACCTGATTCAAGTATTTGTATTTGTGTTAATGTTTCCTTAGAATATATTTGACTTTAAGCCGACATTTTTTGTCATACTAAAAGTATGACAAAAAGGACAATAATTTTTTTGGTTACTTCTTGATATTCTTACAATACCAATTTGAGTATACAAACTCAAATGATAGGTGCACTATTTCTGAAACATTTGCGGGATGTCTTCTTAAGAAAAAAATAGATGTCTCACAATTTGCAATGTGCCTTGTGTTGAACATGTGCATAATACATCTAAGGTTTAGTACATCTTACGTCTTCTGAGTCTTCAACTTGATTGCGTCTTACGTCTTCTTCTAAGACTTCATGTAGACAACGTCCTATTATTGTCTTTGTTTTGCATCTCATATGTCTTCATTTTATAAAGATGAGCATCTAATGGTTTAAGCAAATTGAGTCTTTGACTTATGCACTTCGTCTTGCTTGGAGACTTCATCTAGTCTTGATATGCTTCTATCATTTTTGTCCAATCTTCAAAGTCATCATATTTATAGTATATTCACGCATCTTACACTAGGTAAGACTTTGTCTAATTCCTATTCCACACTCAAGTAAATAGTTAAATACTTTAAAACATGTTATTATTTGTTATCATCAAAATGTGGGTATGTTTTGCATGACATACATGTTAAGACTTAAGTCTTATCATAAAAAATTGTTTATGGCTTAACATAAACGACATGGCTTAACATAAACGACAAGAACAAGTGAGTGAAGTAGACAAAGTTAACATATGATTTTCACAAGATGTAATTTGAATTGCTACTTCATGAATGTTGACTCACGCATCCCAAAGATGATACTCACACAATATACCAACCTTGAGTTTGCATGCTATTTTTTGGTGATGTTAGTACTACAAAGGGACTTACAAGGAGAAGACTATTTTGTGTCTAAAATGTTGAGTACTATAAATAAAATGTGTCAATGTAAATGAAACTATGCTCTAAAAAGCACTAACAAAAGGATACAAAAATAAGCATACAAGCTTCACTATTTAATTAGACATTTATAAGTAGAAGTTATTCAATGCATAAAATATTAATATCCCATGTGTGATTTTGTGAATTAAATTCATTCCATGAAAAAAAAAATTCTAAACATTAAATTATGAGATCGTTTATTAGATGAATTTAAGAAAGAAAACTTTTTTGGTAAATCCTTCATTGATGTTAGTCTTTTATACATAGGTGGGAGTTTCTTTGTAATCTTTAAGGAACTTTTATTGTATTGTTAGAAGTGACTTTGTGTACTTAGCCAATAGTGATGTGGTGTACTCATGTTTTATCTCAGGTGGAGATAAAAAGATAATAGCCAAGAGTGACCTTGTATTCTCGAGTGAGTCACAAGTGACAATGTATTAATATTTGTAATCAATTTGATTAGTAGAACCCTTTATAATTTATAAAAAAAAAACTAGATGTAACCTAGGTTGTGGTGTACTAGTATAAAAACATAAAGTGTTACATTAATAATTCTATCATGCAAGCTCTTATTAAATTTTCATAAATGTTATGTGAAAACATTTAATTTTGGTAAAAGAAATTTCAAACTATTAGACTACTCATTTTGGCTATACAAGACTACTTATTGCAAAAAGTAATTTAAGAAATCAAAATAGTTTTTATGATAAGTTCTTTAAAGTTATCTTTATATGTAACTTATAAAATATTAAATATGTATATTAATGTTGTATTTATTAAAAAAGTTTTTCAAAACAATGTTAAACTTGTTTTTACAAAGTTGATACGATCTTTATAGGACTACGTATTTCTTGTTGATTAATCTTTATATCTAGAAGTTTTTCAGTTTACAATTGCTTCTTAATGATAACAGAGGTGAGGGTTACTTGCAAAGATACTTTGACACTCAAGTTAGTATGTGCGAGTACAATTAATGCAATCATAGGATAAATAATAGTATTTGTGTTTGATACCTTCGGAGGAACGGTCTATTTATATTATTCTTAGTGAGCTTTTATCTAAATGAACCTTGAAGGTGGACCCATGTCATTCTTAATATTTTATTCGTTGTTTAGTCATGATAATTGATTTTAGATGCTTATTATCGTTTGATTGTTTACATAAATATTTTGATTGTGTTGAGGTGTTTTCGATTTTTCCTAGTACTTCTCGGTCTTGCTTGGTACTTCTAAGTCTTTTTTTTTTATCAATAAAAAATAAAGTAAATTAAGAGAGACATTTCAGGGATGTTTCAACCCTTATACAAGAGTCATTCAAAGTGGTAAACCACATGTAGTTTAAGCCAACCAAACCAGATAAAAGGAAGACAGCACAAATAACCCCTACATGAATGGGTTGCCAAAAACAGTTGCAAAGAGAGCTACAGAAAAAGAAATTAAAAGCAGGGAACTTATCCCAGCAAACTGTACCGCATGAGCTGCATAGCACACCAAATGGATGCTACCCCGTGATTGCAAAATCACTGTTGCTACCCCGGACCACCCACTAAGAGCTGCTCCAACTTCAGGCTCAAACTTCTTCACGGTTTTGCATAATTCTGGGGCGTAGGAGGAGTCAAGCCACATCCCAGTTATAGCAAACAACACTCCCCTATGTATCACCAGCACAGAGTCTGGAGTACAAGAGTCCACATCCAGGAGCAAATGGCCATGCACATGGTTTATTACTAGCATAAAAAAAGATAAACCCCAAAAACCAGCAACTCCTAAGCACCTTCTAAGACTCCAACTAAACTAAAGAGATTAGATGTCCAAACACCCTTCCAAGGGCTGCTTCAGCTTCATACCCGAACTTCTTTGTTCTGCATCCGCTCTACTCCAGCATAACAAGAACCACCCTGGTCTAGGTAAATCAACTTGTTGCTTTTATCACTAAAGAGACTTTACCACTCCGTCTACCATAGTGGTTACTCCATTCCTTGAGCTCCCTCTGTAGTCTCCAGGACTCCCCTTTACAGCACCACAACACCACAGCACCACACCATTTAGCTCCAGAACAAAGAGTTTCGCATCAAAGATGCCTTAGAACAGCCTGCAGGGACCAGAATCCATGTTTGCTGGAAAAACGCCTTTACCAACACAAAACATCATATATGTATTACAGCTGGGAGGGCAAAGGAATTAAATACTACGGGATTAAACATATGCATAACTCAAATAGGAGACTAGTGTAAAGGCAAAGGATCAATGCGGTACATGAATGGGTACTTCTACGTCTTACTTGGTACTTCTTGACAAGATTGATATTTCTTAGCCCTTAATTGGTGCTTCTCGACAAGACTGATACATACTTGTAAGTCATACTAAGTACTCTCGGCAAAACTTATATTTCTCAGTCTGGCCTGATTCTTCTCAACAAGATTGATATTTCTTGTTCTTGCTTGGTACTTCTCGTTCTTGCCTAGTACTTCTCAACAAGACTAATATATTTTAAATTTATTGGTTCATTTAGTGTTTAGTTTAAATTTTTACAGTTTGAGTAGTGTAGTACACTGTCTCTAGACTCAAATGTATTACAATGAGTTTTTAAAGAAAAAATCATTTTTTACGGGATAAAAACTTATATTTAAGATGGATTATGTCTCGGGATAAAATAAATAATCTTATTTTAACTTTTTAGTAATTTTTTAAATGATTGATTCTGAAAATTTAATGATTTAAAATAAATATGGGAAGAATTTTTAAATGATTAGAGAAGTATCAATTTCTCATACCTCAAACCCGTTTCTCCACTTTAAGGTTCTATAAGGAATTTACTTTACAAACGCAAAAACTGATTACTCAAAAAAAAAAATCCAGCATAGTTTCCTTTATCAATAAGAATTTACAAAGAGACAGCTGTAAATTGTTTTAGAGAGTGTGCTGCTTAATACGTGCAATGGTTTGATTGAGTGAAAGGAAATTGTTGAGGGTGAAGGAAAAACAACACGAGATTCAATTCTGACAAAGGAATGGATGAATAAATTCATGCAAGTCCCACCTGAGTTAATGATTTGCCCATTTTGGAACCAAAGAAAAGACGGAAAGGTTTTTTTCCTCAAAAGACTAGATACCCTCCTTATATCACATCCATAACCACTTATGTAATTTATATGGATTTCTATAACAGTATTTTCACAACATGAAGTACAGTGAAGAATGAAAAAAGAAATATAAAAATAAGTGAGAAAATGAGATTAAAAAAATAAGAAATGTAACAAGTAACATGATAATAAAGGATAATTTAAAAAATATAAATGCAAAACAATCATAGTTACATGGTTGTAAAACATATACATTCTATGCTTGTTTTATGAGTTGAAATTGAAACTAAAATAAAGTTTAAATAATGTGCCTTTTGTTTATTTTCCAAGGAAAAAGTTCAACTGTTAGAAATTGAAGTTTCCTAATTGAAAGGCCACCTTACAAAATCCAACTTGTATAATAATAAATCAGTACTACTGTAATTCAGGATTATAACAACACAAAATGTAGGAATTTGAGGGCTGAACCTACAGAATTCAGTAACTGTAAATCAGCCCCTTTTGGCGCTTGTTTGAAACTGTACATTTCTGAAACGCAAGAATCGTCAAAGCTGAACCCATTAACCATTGATAAATATTATGAAAACTTAAAGCCAGTAACCATCAATTCATCATCCCAAACATGCTTGAAAGGATACCACATGATCACTCCGACTTCGAGTGAGCTTACTAAAGGATGGCTTACCCCGGGCTGTTCTTAAGGGGCCTGATCTGTTCCCGTGCCTGATGGGCAAAGATGTCTCATCTGCATTCAAGCTTGATGATCCCTTTTCCATTTCAAGTCGACCAGAACTGTACTCCATAGTGATGAGGGAAGATTCTTGTCCATAAGTTAATCTCGGGGTTACCCCTTCACCATCCAACCAACTGCTATCAGAAAACGCAAGGTCACCTCCAAAATCCGATTCATGCCAAAAGGACTCCTTCTCACTCTCATTGGTGTCGTTGTAGATCAACTTAAGAGCCTGCACAACTTCACCCATAAAAGGCCTTTGAGTGACCTCCGGGTGTACGCACATGGAAGCAATAGCAGCCACCTTTGCCATGTCATCAAACTCATACTTTCCAGCCAAAAATGGATCCACCAGCTTTTCTAAACCTTCTTTGAATCTCAACAGTGGTCGAGCCCACGTTACAAGATTCTCCTCTCCATGAGGTTGAGACATGTCCACTGGTTTTCTGCCTGTTATGAGCTCAAGCAGGAAAACACCATAACTATAGACATCACTTTTAACCAGTAAATGGCCTGTCATAGCATATTCTGGAGCGACATACCTGCCAAATTGAATAGATAGAAATGGCAAGTTGAAGGCTAGGAATTTAAAAATGTCTTAAAAATATAACGTCAATCTAGAGTTAAACATTATACAAGAAAAAATAAATCAGAAATCACATTTTTTATACAATCCCATTACAACTCTCAATACTATTATTTTAATATTTTTTCATATTATTTAATTCCAAATTTATCTATTTATTTCTAAACTCATCACATACAATTCTAAGGGTCGTTAAACTATCATTTTCCATAACTTTATGAAGATGATTGATGATGTTATCTAATGTTAAAGAAATAGAAAAACCATACAGCATGAGTGTACCACACACACGCAAGACCACCCCCACATGCTATGCCAGTTAGGTTCAAACCCAAGCCCTTAAGTGGAACTCACAAAAAAATGCTATATCCAATCCCACAGACAAAGTCTTAGAACTTACCCAAAAGTACCCATGACCCTTGTAGAAATATGATCATTTCCTTCACCCGCTTCTCTTGCTAACCCAAAATCAGAAACCTTAGGGGTAAAGTCATCTTCTAACAACACGTTGCTAGCTTTAAAGTCTCGGTGAATTACACGAGGATTGGAATCCTCATGTAGATAGGCCAAACCTCTTGCCGATCCAAGGGCAATTTTTTTCCGTGCTTCCCAATCTAGAGGGCTTCTTTTCTTGTCATCACCTGCATGATCATTAACAAGAATTAAATTTTATTGATATAGCAAGGCATTATAAATTGAACAAGTGGCACACCCCCAGAACTAAAGAAAACAAGTAAATAATTACCATGCAAATGAGACTCAACACTGCCATTGTAAATAAGCTCATACACCAAGCAACGCTTTCTCCCTTCTATGCATATACCAAAGAGTTTCACAAGATTACGATGATGCAAACGGCTTAGCATCTCAACTTCAGCAATAAATTCACGGTCTCCATTCTGATCATCCCTTTTTAGCAGCTTAACTGCAACTTCATTTCCATCATCCAATGTCCCAGAATAAACACGTCCAAATCCTCCTTCTCCTAATACTCTCTGAGAACTGAATCTATCTGTTGCTTTCTCAAGCTCGGAAAAGGAAAATGTTTTAACAGAGAGAATAGAAGCAGCAATAGTGGACACAAGGGACATAGATCTTGAGCTCATAATTCTGCCTGACAACATAGATTCCAAGCCTGCATAATCCATCCATTTATCACGTCAACTATGTTACAGTTTACATAACGAATCAAGAGTCCACGACAACATAAAGTGGAATTCATTGCCTTGAATGTGAAAAACTAATTACTTAATGAGCAAGGCAAACCTTCAAAACCCAGTGTAAAACAAAAGTATATTTTACATGTACTTTTCAAAGAAATAGAAATGACTAGACTAATCTTTGGCACATAGTAAGGAAAACTTAGTGAACTGATAAAATAATGTTGCAAAAGGAACTGTACTCAACCTAACAAAGGATAATTTAGGCAACAAATCAGTTTAGTATAATTTACAATAAATCGCTAGGAAATCAAACAGTAAATTCTTCCGATTCTATACAAGCATCTAAAAATCAGTTTATGAAAAAATATAAACATACACAGTAAAGTTAAAAGTTATACCAGATCTCTTGTTTAGATATGATGTGAGAGAAGGGCCGATAGCACTTGATGAGCTCCTAATTTTCCACCATTTCAGCAAAATGAAAAATGCTCCAACCAAAACCAACAAGAGTACAGCAGAACATAGAGCAATAATGAGTATGGTTCTAAGAGTCAATTTCTCATGCTCACTCATGAAGGAGGCAGAGAATGGGAGAAAACCAACGGTATCACCGGGCAGGGGACTACTCCCAATTATATATCCAGGTGGCCGTGATGATGGAATACCTGGATACCAACTGCATTAGTCTCACGCAGTAACTTGATAATGATAAAGTAAAATGTCATTAACAAAAATGAAACTACTACCTGGATAAGCAATGTACAAAGTTGCATAATGACCAAAAAGGCTCCTATTTAGAGGAACTTTGTTGTGCGAAAACCTCTCATACAGCAGAAGTGCAGTGGTATTGTCAAATTTTTCCCCAAGTGGAACCAAGTCAATATCAACTATGGTTCTCCACTGATTTCGATTGTCAGCACTGACACCTATTATCCTCACTTGGCTCTGCTTCAAATATGTTCCAGATGCAACTTCGATCTCTAACTCAGTAATGACTGGAAAAACAAGCAAAGGAGCTATACCCAGTACTAGTCTGACTTTCATGGGAAATATACAACCACAAGGTGAACCAAAAGGAGTTGCAGTGAATGGATCACTACAGATTTGCCTACAAGCTGCCAGAAATTATTTTGTAAAGTGGGTGTATGGCGTTATGGTATAGTCATGTTAGATAACAAAGAGGTGGGTAATGCTATCTCACAAAATTCTGTGCAATTTAATAAGAAAAGGATAGAACTCGACACTAATGATAACTGAAACTTCGAATTTTCCATTATAGAATATTTAGTTTCACTCCAGTGTATTAAATATTTACAAAACCTTTCAGGCCAACCATACCTTAACACAGCAGACTATGAGAACCCGAAGGCATCTTGAAATAACATTGAGAAACTAATACAGCCCAAATTTTTCTTTTACCACATTACACTTTTACCTTTATAGTCAAATATAGTGAATGTATTAATTTTCAAAGAAAGTACCCAAGCATCAAACAAATTAGATTCCAAACATTCTTCCAAATAATCCAAGTTTTGACATCATGCCTATTTACACTATCTTACCATGTTTGACAGTACCATACATTAAAAGACTCAATTTTTGATTCCCTTCACCAACATACATTACCAAATACAGATGTAGAGAATTGTATCAAAGAAAAAAGGACTATAACTGCAGTATTTCATGAGCAGAAAAGCCATTGAGATTTTATAAAGAGTCCTGACCCTGGTAAAAGTAGCAGCAGCAGAAGAGTGTATAACATTCAGGAAATACCTGGGTCTTTATAAGGAGCCACAGGATAAGGTTTCCAACTGTGGTGATGACGGTCATGATGAGGAAGTTTTGGTCTTGGAGTCACAATAGGACCTACATAAGAAAACATTAATTCTTAGTCTCATAGTAAACATGAAGTATAATGACTTGTAGAAAAATATGACAATATACCTTGAGATGGAGATTGCCCAGAAGGTTGAAGTAACAATGTTTTAGCTCGTTCAGATGAAGCAATTGGCACATTCATAGAAACTGAGATCACTGCAGGAAAATAACCTATCACTGTGTTATAGTTAGCAACATAGTTAAATTTGCAGAGAAAACCTCAAAAGGAATCTCTTAAAATCATTTAAAAATATATGCATTAGTCACACTCCTTTTCATGTAGCCAACTCTGCCTAGTAGGCAAAATATATGAACTGGAGCTCAAGAACATAAAAGTAGTGCATAGGATTCAATTAGAAAAACTATCCAATATTGGAAGGGTTTTATACAACCATCTTATTTAATTTAATCTGGCTTCCAATATTGTTTTATGATCAAGAGCCTATACATTATGGCATATCCTCTAATATCCTTTTCAATGCTTTAATGGAAATATAATCAAGTATAAATCTCCAACTGTCAGTCACACAACCCAACAAGATGGTAACTGATCACAAAACATACCTATGAAAGGAAATTGGATAAATAACTGGAAGATCAAGGTGGTCTTCTCCAAGAAAATTGAATAAAACATGAGAGTATGAGAATAATTGCCACCCAATTTTAAGAAACTTGAGAAAGAATATGAATACAAGAAGAAAATTAGAAAGTTCGTTCATAGGCAAATCTAATAATTTCAAATATATTATGTTGAACAGCCACTGAGAAAAATATCTGTTTGTAGTGGGGCCTTCAATCATTAAATACTCCAAAAGATAAAGCACTAAAACAAACATTGTCAAAAGATTAACAAAAGACTCTACATTTGCAAGGAGTAGTGTTATTGAATACCAAGATATAAAACAATAGATTTCCTACATTAATTCCCATTTAAATTTCAAGGATGCCAATGCTAAGTAAAACAATAGATTTCCTACATTAGTTCCCGAGTGCATTGTTCAACTAATACTTCTTTGACTGACAAAGGTTGGTATAGGTACATACATAACAGGAGAAGGAGGAAACTGAATGTTGACAAAGAGAAATGAGCCGAAATACAATGTGTCCTAGGCTTCACTAAAAGCTAGCAGACACTATCTCATGTTCAACTGTACAGCAAATTCTGACACATCAACACAGACTTACAAGGCAAATGTACACAACAGATCTTACATGTACAAGTCTTCTCCTAAAATTCCCAAACGAAAAAAAGAAAAAGGTGAACGCATGCTCATTATAATAAAATACCATCTCAATATGTTTTAGGCCAAATTTGAATTCAAATGGAATCCCTGCCCCAGAATGTAATGAAAAATACATTCACATCAATTTTCTCTAGAGAGAATGCCAAAGTTGCAAATGCAAGCATTGAATCTGGAAATAAATTTATTTGACTAAATATATAATGCAGCAACATCAAACTGGTTTCAACTAGGTGCAGTCAGCTACATTATCCCCCAAACCATAATGTTCCATTGTTAATCATGCCCGCCTATGGACAAAACATTGTCCTTCCAATCATTCTTAATGGTTTAACCTACAATTTTTTTCGGTCTTCTTCTACCTCTAGCAATAAGTAATTAGGGATACTCTCCATCTAATATACTCTCCTAACTTGGCTTTACTTGTATTATGCACACGCACCCAATGATCCAAACCACCTAAGCTGAGATGCTACCATTTTTCAGCAACAGATGTATAATCCAATCTCATGTCCACTCTTCCAACTTAACATCTCATGGCTACTACATTGTAGGATTTGTACTGCCCAAGAATCAATTCCATGTAACATTGCAAGTCCATAACTGTGCAGTAAAACATGAAAAAATCAATTCCAAGTCTCTGTCCTACTATTACTAAAACAGATACTGAATATATATAACTAATAAACAAATAGAATCAAATGAGTAGGCATAAACAGTGATTTCATTTTAACATAGTCTCTGAGAACCATGCTAGAAATGCTTCGTGACAAATTCTCAGATTAGTAGATGAGAGATGAAAAGTGAGCAGTAGTAGGACCAGATAGATAAATTCAAGTGTAGTGGAAGCAGTCATAGGACTAAAATACTCAATAATGTCTACATGCAAGCTGTTCCACACAGACCAAACTACTCCATTTACAAACATAGGGAAGATTCAATATACCTAGCAAAGCCTCACGAAAGAATTAGTTTTCGTATATGAGGAGCAAGTACAAGTATTATCTAGAACTAAGGAATAATTAAATTGTACACCCGCACATCCAGTCTAACAAAACTATATGTAAGAAACAGTAAAAAGCTGCTTAAGATGCAATAATCAAGCAGAAAAAAATAGACTAAAATTGAAGAAACCAGCTAATTGTTAAACACATCATGAACTCCCAACATAATCGGTAGTCAGAATAACTTTCTACAACAGTTTAGCTACTGTCAACATCAGCACACAAACAAGAGTTCAATGACCATCGCCCTATAGTGAAGATGCACTGGGTAACGTACAGTTACAATTCACCAATTTCATCGTCTGCTACATCTTAGCCTGTGTGCTAAATGTTAGCTTCACAAATTAATTAATTAATATATCTGCCTGGAATAACCATTCAAAGACCCTGCACAATTGAACCTTTCTCCGAGCAATCACACGTGGCATAAAAAGACAAAAGGCCAGTGAAATCGTTGTTCATCATTCATGAGAGGAAAACAGTAGCAGAATTCGAATTGATTAAACAGAACAGGAAGGAAACGACGCGATCGATACCTTGGAAAGAGAGAAGCAGCGAATGAAGGAGAGCAAGGATGAAGAGGCACGAGGTTGACATCATGATCATCGTCAGAAATGGAACTCCTAGAAAGTCGCTAACGTGCAGCAGTTACGGTGTATGCAGCAGCGGCATTGGAGTGCGTAGCGCGAGGATGAAGAGTGGAGCATGAGCATGTGAATTGGAAAACCTAGGGAAGAGAGAGAAGAACGTAGAAGACGACGGTTAATGTGATGCTTCTAGATCACGGAAATGCAGGAAAAGAGAAGACGAACCACATCGATAACACGCAGCATGCATGAAGAAGAAGATTGTTGAGGAAGATATGTATAGAGAGAAATTAGAGAGAAAGAGAAGAGAATTTTGTTGAAATGGTGAATGAGTGAGTGAGTGAGTGAATTTATGCAATTGAAGAGAGTTGATGGAGTAGCATGAGTTTTGTGAGTGAGTGTTGCAGTGATACACTATGTTGGGGCGCGTGAGGAGAATGAGTTCACCAAAAGACAAATAGAGTCAATTCATGGCGTCATTCAAAACGGAAACAGTTCTACTTCTACTTGTTCTTTTCTTACACAATTCCCTAGAGGGGAGTGATCCAATGAGACGCAGCATCATGGAAGAAGGTGAGCCTTTTTTTTTTCTTACGTTTTTTATTCTCGTTTTAAATATATTTTCAGATAACATTAATTACTCTTTATAGCTGTTGTCTTTATTCTTCCATCTTTTATATTTGTTTTATAATAATTGTTTAAGGTTTTTTCTCACTAAAATCATTTAATTTTTAATGCATTATTAATGGAATTCTCTATTGTCATTTTTTTTTCAGTTTTTTTTATTTTAATTATTTTTTCTTTCTGCTATTATGACTATTTTCTCTCTCCTTACATTAAAAAAATTATATCATTTTCACAGTTAAAAAATATAAATAAAAAAAACGGTTTATTAATAAAACCGACTATTATCAAGATACAGATCAAAGAACTAATTTCTATGAGTGCCTTTATTATTATGTTAAAATAATAATAATAATAATAATAATTAAAAACTAAAAAAATATTAAAAGAAAAAATTATTATATTTATTTAAAACTAAATTTAAATAAAACTTAAAAAAATAATGAATATTATTATTGTTTATTACTTGTATTAAGCTATAATACAAATTATTTATCAGCGGTACTAACTACACTCCTAAATTCTAGAGCTTTAACTACACTTCTAAAATTAGATCAGAGAAAATGGGTAATTACTTAAAAAAAATATCTTTAAGTACTTTAAAACAAAAGTTAATTTTCTTTGCATTCCCACTTTATTTCCTTTATATTTTTTTAATAATTTTTCAAATTGTTTGTATTTAACTATTTTTTCAAGGCAATAAATGGTTACATTAATATAAATTATTTGATTATGGATCACAAATCCATTACGTGGAAAATATTATTAAATTATCATTTGAGTATTGTCACTAAACCAAGTAAAAGAACAACTATTTTATTTTATGTGTTCATAAAAATATGAATAATCAAATGTGTTTATAGAAAGAATGTAATAACTGGTTATTTAAATGTGCAATAATTAAGAATAAATAAATAAGAGTGTAAAGACTTTTTAGTACAATTTTTTTATTCATTAATCTGTTTGTTGATTTTTAGTATATTTTTTTTGTCTTAATAAGTGTAAGAAAATCTTAGCAAACAAGTTACAATATATAAAAGTTATCATTTGACCAAAAAATTCTCACCCTTTTTTCTATTTATTTTTTTCTAAAACCGCCCTAAAAAAACATATTTGTCATGAGTTTAATAAAATAAAACTATAAGGGTGTTATTAATTATCGGAAAAGTGATTTTTTATGTTGTACCTATTATTTCCTTGTGACAATTTTAAGAAGCTAGTTTGTAATTCAATTATTAACTTTTGATTTTATTCTTCTTCTTTTATTAATCTTATACCATAATAAGTACATAAAATTAAAAAATGATAAATAATAATAATAATAATAATAAGTTGACTTATGAACCAAATAAAATTGAAAAAAATAATGCATAAGTTCTTTAGCAGGTTAAAAAAAAGACAAAAGTAACATCTCATTGATAACAAAATTAAATGATAGAAAATTTTGATGAAAAAAAATATTAAAGTAAAATATTAAAATTTATAAAATAATTAAAATTTAATAAGTTTAAAAATACTATAAATTCTTATGGGGCTGATGATACATATTTGTGATTAAGCCAATTTATATTTAGGAGAGAGGGGTTTAAGAATTACCAAAATAATGTGTTTTGTAGATGAAATACTGAATTTACAAGAATGTGTGTTGTGTTTAAGCTGTTGTAATATTATAAGGTGAAATCTTTACGTGAAAAAAGGTAATTATTATAATTAACATTAATTATATTTATATATTGCAATAGCCCAATAATATTTCCCAAAGAAATTGAGAAACAAATTTATGTTTGATATCTAAAACATTAATAAACTTAATTTATAGTTTAAAGGAGGAGTAAGTTTAGATAATAAAATTAGATTGAAGGAGAAAATAAGAACTTAAAGATGTCAAATTAAAAAGTTGTGGGTAGATTTGAATAAGTATTAAATGTAGTATGAAAGTTAAGTGTGATAGTTAATTTTAACTTATAAAGAAATCATTGTTTTTTTTTCATTATCTCTTCTTATTTCTTTAAAGAAACTTTTCATATGTGTTTATAGCCTTCCATAATGTTAAGAATCAATGTGTTTTAGAATTTTATCTAAAAGTTTTATGTAAAGGTCTTCATTCAATATTTAATGTATTTTATTAAGAGGTGATTTAGTTCTTGTTTTAGAATACATGGCTTTTACTATAGTAACAATTTTACATATTTTCACTTCTTATTTAGAATATATTTTCATGGATAATAAATATTTTTTTCATTATTGCATGTATGTGATATTCCATTGTTTCTTTCTAAACTTATATTATTCCTTAACTAGTAGAAAAACACTTAATAATAGAATAATATATATCAATCACACTTAGTCACATGAAGCAATACATGAATTAAAAAACATAACAATAAATGAAACTTTCATCCTAGGTTAGCATAGAATGAAACGATGTCATAACATTACCTTTATTAAATATCAAAACTAATAGTTATGAGATTTCATATTTTTCTTTTTTACATAAAAATAAGTTCATAAATAAATAAATTAAAGATTAATTAAAAAGTATGGGTATTATTAATGTAAAAAATTGTTAGTCTCTTAATTTTTTAAAATAGATAAATAAAAAAGCTTTAAAATTGAAAATTAAAATGGAAAGGTGGGAATAAATGAAAAGTAATGATAAGTCCTCTCATTCAATTATTTTTCAACAAACTTTTAAAATTTATAAAAACAAATGTTAATAAAACAAACTTAAATTTTTGTGTGTGTGCATTATAAATGAGGAATTTTGTTTTGCAATTATGTTTTTTTCATCTATATCTATGGATGTATTAAAGATAAAGTTGCTTCCCTTATTTTCATTCCATATAGTTACTATTTCTTTGATCTCAATCACTATTTTGTTGTTGTTATCATCCTTTGTTTATGTATTGCGTTGTAAACTTATGAAATAAATATTTGGATTTTATTTTAGCGCAACGTGCTTCAAATTATGTAATTCGGAAGTACCTTTCCGATTTTATAACCTGGAAGTTTTTGTATGTGTAAAGGATGATTTATGGATAGTACAATCCAGAAGTCACTTCTAAATTTGGAAGTCTATTCTAAATTATGCATTTTGAAATTCGATTTTTCATAAAAAAAAGAGAGTTTATAGATTCTATAATTTATAATACGATATTAACTTTCTAAAATTGAAATTGAATTCCAAATTATTATTCTATATTGATTAATTCATAATACTTTTTTTAATTTTAGAGAATCAGAAAAAAAAAACTTAAAAAAAAAACAAAGTAAATATTTTAATATTTATGGAAGTGCAAAAGAAAAACATGTGAAAAAAAATCCTATATCTAGGCAGTTTCTTCCTGCACCCCACGTTTTTCTTCCTCCACCCCACACTCTTATGCAAAGACAAAATTACCTTTATTAATTTTTAAAATCCCAAAATTACCCTTAACATAATAAAACCCTAAAAAATGTAGATGAGTGTCGTTTGTGCGCGCAAGCAGCGTCTTCGTTTTGTTCTTGGCAGCAGCGGCGCGACACTTTCATTCAAAAGCTCATTCTCCTTCCAAATCTCAGACATCTCTATTGTGATTTAGAGTGTTGTTGACAAAGGTAAGTAATGTTTCATATTTTCGAATTTGTGCATCCATTTTATTTATGGATTTTTGTTTCCGTAAATCCTTTTTCACATTCCAAATTATAGAATCTGGTAGAATTTCAGCTTTTGAAATCCGGTAAAATTTTGGATGTATGCTTACGGAGTTTTCTGGATTTGTGGATCTGGGAGTGTTCCGAATTTATGGTTCCAGAATACTAATTTGCTATTTTATGTTTGTGTTGGCTCAAATTAGTAAAGTAGAATTATATTGAGTTGAACTAGAGGAGTTGTGGGGTTGGGTTAGTATGCACTCATTCATTAGTTTGTAATTTGGTTTAACTTGAATGATGTAATTGGACAAAAATGGTGAAGACTAGGGGAAGAGGTTCATAAGGTGATCGTTTACGTCCCACAACCTCTCTTAGAAGAAGAAGAAGAAGAAGACATGTTAATGAAGATGAAAAACATGTTGAACCTGAAGAAGCTGAACCCCAAATGGAGGTGGAGGATGAAGGCGCACCTGAAGTAGAAGGTGAAGGTTATCCCGGAGGTCCACTGGATGAGACACTATTAACAGGTTATAAAGACCATGTGATGAGAATTCATATCACCATGTGTCCATGCAATTATGGAATGATGTGGTAAGTAAATATGTTGTAATATGATACTTGTTCATTGTTAATTTGATATGATTTTGGTTGATTAAATTGTATATTTTAAATGATTTTGGTTGGTTAAATTAGGATCGAGGGGAGTTAAAATTGGTGTCTCATGGTCGAAAAATGAATAAGATGGATACTCTTCATCCTGGGATACTACCTGCAGTGGAGTTTTCAGGTTTAGCTGGGCTTGTTAGGGTAAGCTATGACACGATAGACAAAGGATTGTTGTGCGCCTTTGTAGAAAGGTGGCACGCAGAGACAAATTCCTTTCATTTGCCTGTAGGTGAGTTGAACATCATTTTAGTTATTGCTATGTTTTGTAATTTCGTGATGAAAGACTTAGTTTACAATTACTTTTGAATTTGATGAAGGAACACTTAGGTTATGAAGTTAGAGAATTCTTCTTCTGCACTTATAATAGTCAAAATGTTAACATATTCATTTATCAATGCAATTACAACTATAAATGTCTCCTAATGGACATAATTTGTGTAAAAATTTGCATCTGGCTAGTATAATATGAAGACCAAGTTTTGGCAATTGGATAACAACGAGTAGACCATAAAATATCTGTTGGTGGAATCGGACAACCTTCTTGCAATTGAACCGATTAATAATTTTAAGCTATGTCATTAATTATGTTTTTCAATAATTCGTAAAATTCATTAAGAATGAAGTTCAACAAACCTAAACAAAATGATTTCCATAAACATGTCCAATACAGATGATGCGGTGATGATTAAAATCTATTGGAGGTTGAGATATTAATGGGAAAATAGTTAATGATTCTTTCAGAGATAAACACACAACAATCACATTATATCGATTCGCAATAACGTATCCCATATCCGAAATTGTCATCCACTTATCTGTACTTAACTGCCAACAAAAGAAAATTTAACATGTTAATCAAATCATACACCATTTTACAATTAATAACATCATTCAGAATGAATACAATTACCATGTGGTAAACTAGAAGTGAATTTTTCAAATATTCATATCGTTCATCCCCGCCAAACAAATCAATATATTCTTGACGCCATTGACAAAGTTATTTATGTAAGTTCATGCGTACAATAGTCCAGGACTCCTCTCCCATACCCAACAATGCACCAATCACACGATAGCCACAATGACTGTCAGCCTTAACATCAATAATATCAACAATGTAAGGATGAATTCCCACCGAAAATTGTTCTAGCATTGCTATTGATTTGGTCGGAGGATTCTTCGAAATAAATCCCTTGCTACATTTCAAAGTAGATGAACTATCATGTTGTGAAAGAATGACATCAACATGTTCAAAGTAAGAAGGAATTCACTTTGTTGATCTACCAAATTTACTCTGACGCCCTTTTTGTGCACCTTTTATTTTCACTTTCTCCCTTGGTGGACACAAAGATGTCTTATCTGGATAGGCAATCTCACGCATTTTCGCTTTGATATTAATCTTACCAACCATGTCAACCTCATTGAATCGATTCATGATGACAACCCACTCGTGTTTGATGGACAACTCTGCTGAAGTATCACCACTTGAAATATCTAAAAAGCTTAATCGTGTTCAAATTAAATGCACTGACTGCAATGGTATGCTACCCACACTAAAGGAAGTCAATCACAAGCACAAGGAAGTCCATGAGTAGATATAATGGTGCACCCACAACGAGATTTATCTAAACCAACATATTCAATTCGATCATTCTCTTCTACAATATATTGCAATGCATATTTCGATACAAAGCCAACCAACTTCTTATATCTTGTTACATTAAAAACATGACTCACCACATGTAAACTCTTTTCAAATGAAGATTTAATTGCATTGTGTTGCAAGATGATCATCTTATTCATGGAATCCCAACAAAAGCATAAGTCCCCCATTGACGTCTCAAGGATCCTCTTTAAACTCCAATGTGCAGCCTCAACCTTGTTACTTGTCGTGTTGTCTAAGTGCATGACCTTATCTGTCCAAGTCTTAACAAACTTTTCTTTATGTGGATTTAACCAATAACTAATCACATACTTAGTAAATATAAGCCATGGTGAGCAAACAACATTAAATGCCTCCACACGATGTTCATAGGACTCTACATTTTCACAATCAACAATAGCTCCCCAAGATTCCATCACTTGATCCCATGCCTCTTTTGGATGAACAGTCATTTTACATTTTGCTTTATCATTTTTATCAATGTGAAAACGACATAACAAATTAGCAGCTTCGGGAAACACAACATTTATTGAATTCACTAAAGCAATATCTCTATCACTAACCACTGCCTTTGGGTATGAATCAACTCTAAAAAACAAACTTTTCAGTTTCTCAATGGCCCATACAATGTTATGATGATGTTCTGATGCGAGTAACATAAATACAGCACTGAAGGTCAATCCCGTTGACGTAACACCAACAACTTCAAACAAGGGCATCCTATACCTATTAGTTTTGTACGTATATTGTCCATCATCAATACAGTGTTAAAGGCATTCAATACCTTCACTGAATTAGGGTGTGTCCAAAATAAATATTGCACAACATTCGTTTCTTCTTCAAACCTAGATCAATGGACATATATATATCTCGCTCAAGTAACATCATCAATTGTTGCATTTCAGTTCTATCACCTCGTACTAATTTTTTATACAAATATCGTGCATTATATACTTGCTTTATTGTGGTCACATTTTTCTCTTTATACTCTTTCATTGTTAGCAAAATATTTCTAGGCTTCACCAAACTGTTTGTCATGTCCATAAGCATTGACTTCTCACTACATGTGAACCTACCAGCATATGGATGACCAACCAATGTATTTGCTAACTCATGATTATGAGACCCACAAATTAATTTCAATATTCATCCTTCACCACTCTTTGCTGGATACCCTCGTAATCTGAAAGGACAACCATATTTCCTAGTTCTACTCTCAGTAACGTAAATCCTTCTTATATCGTCTGTATTTACCTCCTCGTTGGCTAGTTGAAGTATCCAATCTCAATATCACAATAACAAAACCAAAGTGAAACACAACTTTTCTAGCCCACTTTAGGAGCTCATCCCGAGTACGAAATACCTACAAAAGTTACCATAACAAATTATTTCATTTACTAATTAACAAACAACTTAAACATACTTTACAAACTTAACTTTACCTCATTTGTAGTAAACGCATTTGTACATTCATATCCCTTCGATTTACATAATGACTTCTCAATATCATCATCATCTCACACATCAACCCCATCATATAATTCTTATTCAAATTCTTCACTACTGTCCATGCTTCTACAAATTAAAAAAAAAGTGAAACTAAATCATTGCATTCCAGATCCATGAATCCATAAGTCAATAAAATCATTCCGGATCCAACAATCCATAATTCAAAAAGACCATTCCGGATTCAGGAATCCATAACACAAAAAAACAATTCCGGATCCAGAAATTCATAATGAAAGTTACGCATTCTAGATTCAGGAATCCATAACACACAAAAATAATTCCAGATCCACCAATCTGTAATACAATTTAGGCTTCCAGATTCAGCAATCCAGAAAACAACAATTTATGTAAAGTTAACTTCCAGAACACCCCCTCGTCTGAAAACACAATTTAATAAATTCCAGATTCATGAATCCGTAATACATTACTGGATCCCGATATCCGGTAACCCTGAAATCTCCATAACCATCATGCTCCTAAAACAAAACTTAACTCTTACCTCTACAACCCAAACAACACTTCGACAACGTTGCGTACTCCTCCACCTTGCTCCGAACAATTACAAAGACCCTCCACCAGCAGTTGATATTCAATACAAAGGAAGTCCAGCACGGTGCCCCTTTTCAAATTTTAGGTCAAAGTTAATTTTGGGATATTTAAAATTATGAGGGTGCAGGAAGAAAAGAGTGAGGGTGCAGGAAGAAAAGAGTGAGGGTGCAGGAAGAAGAAGCCAAAAGTTTAAATCACTTTTCAACTAAGGCCCAATTTTGGGCCTTATCATTATGAAAGAAAAAGAAAGACAAATTCTTTTTGTACCTCCATACTTTTCCATGCACCTCCATATAGTATGTGAAATGACCATTATATCCTTAATGAAAAAAAATTTAAGTATCCCTACACCCCTCTCATCCTTTATAAAAAATTATTTTATAGATATTTGCAAGAATAATAGCTTTCAAATAATTATTTCTAAAAAGAAATTTAGAAGATATTTTTTTATCCACTTATACCTTCCAAATTCAATAATCCATAATATATTTTTTTAGGGTTAAATGGTTTTTTCACATTACCTATGAGATTGGCGGAAGAAACTATGGTGATGAAGGAAGAAACACCCAAAAACCAATACTTTTTTTACCAACAAAAAATTTCACTTTTTTTTTTTTTTTTTATTTTAAAATGTTTATTTTAGATTGTAAAATATAAATTGGAAAATTCTTCCTCCTACGTCTTCATATTAATTATGAAAAAGTCAGTTTTAACCTTTTTAAAAATTTTAATAACTCTAAATAAAACATAACTTCACATGTTTAAACAACCTTAATTGTACCTCTATACATTTCTTTCCGTCGCATACCTCCATTCTAATCACAACATTTTCATTCTTCTCCAGACGTAGTATTTAAGAAAGCATTTTCATCATTTGAGGGTTTAGGGTTTAGGGTTTAGTTGACAAGAAATTTCATTGTACTTTACGTCTCCAGTGTGAACATAATTTTATTTTTAATTTTTTACTACATTTTTCTAGTTTTTGTTGCTTCCAAAAAATTACTATAAATTTTAAAAATAAGGTGTTGTTTTTGTTCAAACTAATAATAAAAGTAAACAAAATTTTTAAACATCTTTATATTTTATTTGATTCAATATTTTCATTATTTGAAGAGAAATAATTTAATCACCGCCGTTAACTTATATTTTCAGAAATCAGCTCAAATAACTTAATACTATTCTTTAATTTTTTTTAATATCTAAAAATAAACAACATCAAATAATTTTTTTAAAATAAAAAGAAATCAATTTGAACGTGACATTTGAGACATTTTATATATTTTTTATTAAAAGAAAGTTAATATAAATTAAACATTTTGTTAGTTTTAATTTGTGCTTTAATTAAATACTTAGAATTAAAAAGCAAGAGCAGGTAGGGATGTGGAGGGATAATTTGCCATATAAATTTTACATTTCAAAATACAAATACTCGTTAAAAAAAAATAAAAAAAATATGAGGTTTATATAAGATACAAAAATTGGGATGAGAAAAAAATCTCATGGACAGATGGATGAGTCAAAGAAACATTAAAAGCTGTATCCATCAAATATCTAACTCTTTAAAGATATACCTTTGACTGATTGGTTCTTCCTTTGACTAAAACCACAGATTCCCAGCACAACCAAACAACCCCATTTGTCTTCCACAAAATACTAAACAATTAAACTGTAAAAGAATTAGAACAAATAATAGGGCTAATCAAACTAACTAATCACAATATACAATGTTGGTTGATGAGTGATGAGTGATCCAAAGCATGACTAAGAAGAAGATGATGCTGTTGATTCAAATTTGTAGTACTTATCCACAGCAACTGAGACATCCCAGGTGCAATGGAGTCCCTTTGGGATGGTCACAAGGTCTCCAACACCAAATTCTACAAACTCTGATGACCCTTTTGGGTATGCCTTCACCTTCCCTTTCAACAGATAGCATGTCTCTTCTGCATCAAACTTTAATTGGTACTTCCCAGGAGAGCAACCCCATCTTTCATTTTTCATTTTTTTTAACCCCATCAAAAGAAAAGAAAAGAAAGACCATAAATAAGTATACATGGATGTTATGGATCTAAGTGGAGACAGAAGAAATAAAGAAAAGGAAGATCATAACAAAGAGAGATGCAAAAAAGAAAAGAGCATGCATGCATACTTGGGCCAACACTTGATATTCAATTCAGCTAGACGTGACTCGGGAGGATTGCTTTCAATGGTGATTCTAAGATTTGAACTGGAATCGGAAGCCATGGAAGAATTGGAAGGGGTTGATGAAGAGAATAAATATTATATAAAGAACAAAGTTGACCCCAAGAACACTGAGAAAAACTAGGTTTGTGTTGGGTGGTGTTTGGTTACATGACTTGGATTTTGAAGAGAAAAATAGAAAATTTGGGATCAGAGAGAGGTTGAATTATTATGATAAGTGGAAGTTGGGTATCCTTATTTAACAACTACCAATCAAATTATGCCAAATTGTTTTTTCAACGAAATCATTTAATGCACTTTTGCCTCAATCGGAATGGATTATCCAACCAGGGAGGTTTTGATTTGTTCAAACAAGCAATAATAAAGCACGATAAAATAAAAATACTTGTAGAGTACAAATATTTCAAATTTCTTAGCAAATAAAAAAAGATTCCGGCATTCTTAAGTCTAACAAAATTATGAATAATCAAAATTAAAAAATAAAATTACAGAAAAAAATTAGGTACTAATATTGCAGATTTTATCAAATGTAAGAATTAAAATAATATTTTTAAATAAAGTGTCTAAGGAACTCGTTGATAAAACTGAAGTGGAAATTTTTTAACTTTCATAGGATTAAAACTTCATTCTTTTATTATAAATTTTATTCAAGTTTTTAACAAAATTTGGAATTGGATCCTACATTTTATGAATGTTCAATCAACAACGTTGCGTTCCAAATAGTCGAGCTAAAAGCATTCAAAAACTATTTTGCAAAGGTACTAGCAGCATCAAAATGTACATGATAACATGAACTCCAATTGCATGCACACTTCCAAGAACTTTAGGCCATTAAACTCTCCTCAGCATGAACAATCAGCTCGTCAACTAATGCCAATGGAATGAGATGTAACTAATCAGTCCGAACCAGTATGAGCAAAAAGTAGGGACGCATTTGTGCCTCCGAAACCAAAAGAGTTTGACATGGCTACTCTAATTGGCATTTCTTCTGAAGCAGACAATGGCATGAAACCATCATCGAACACAGGATCTGGCTTAGTTAAATTAAGAGTTAATGGAGCAATTCCCTGTCATAAGAACATAGAAACAGTTAATTGATTAACGGGGTCTGGCTCTAGATTATGCGCAAAAGCAACAGTACGTGCAAAAATCCTTCCCCTCAACTTCTTGAGACAAGTGCATAAAACAGATGCTTACATGTCGTATTGCTAAAACTGCAAAAATCGCTTCAACAGCTCCAGCGGCACCTAGGAGATGACCAATAGCCCCCTGAAAAAATTGCCTCAACTAATCATTGATATCCCCATCAAAATAAAATAAAAACTAAATTGCATCTGGCATAGGTGAGAGCTCACATCTATAAGAAGCAACCAACACTTAGATTATACAGTCAATATAAGTATATAATTTGTTGCTTTACCTTTGTGGAGGAGAAGGCTAAAGCAGATGAGCTTGTTCGGTCAGAGAACATGGTTTTGATTGCATTACCTTCTATTGTATCACCTATATAAAAAGATTCTGGTGAGAAAACTTACGACAAAAGCGCAAACACACAAAGACGGAGTATTAAAAAATAATAATATTCAAGCTTAAATTGCTGGAATCAGTATAGGTTCACTTCACTTGCCCAAAGGTGTAGATGTAGCATGTGCATTTATGTAATCCACTTCAGAAGGATGGAAACCTGACTGCATTCATGAAAATCGTTTAAAATGAGTATATCTAGACATGTCTAAGCCTCACAAAGCAAACCAAAATACAATATGTCAAAAGAATTTAATTCATAATCATTAAGACTCAAGTTCTGCTAAATGGGCATGCAGATCGCTCTCAAATAATAAATGCTAAAAGCACCGAAGTATATAACCTACACTTATCATTGTGACATAACAGAATCTTCACTTACATAAATTTGATTGATCTTACAGTTAAGAATGACAATATGAAGGGCAGGATTGGGTTTGGGTAAGTGTACTATGATAATCATCCTCAAACTTATATTTCATGGGTGGCTCCTAGTACTTGAATATCACTCCTACCCATTGTGGGTAATTTTGATGGATACACCTATTTGACTGTCATCCCTACCCAGTGTCAAGAAGTGAAACAGGGAGTATACCTTCCCATTTATATGTCAATATAATGTAAAAAAACAAGGGAAAGAGCAGACAAAGAATAGCAGGTCACACACATCAGGACAGGTATACATGACAAGTTGGCAGCTCAGCCAACAGAAAACCTCTAATGATGAATAACAATACAGGAAGATAAAGGATACCTGTCTTAAAGCATGAGTCATGGCCAAAATGGCACCTCTCCCATCACTAGGAGGTTGAGTAATATGGTATGCATCACCTAGTTAAATTCCACATGAAATAAGTCAACCAAATATAAAATTAAGGCTAGAAGAAAATCCTATATCCTGCAACAAACTACCTGACATCCCATAACCACGAACCTCTGCATAGACTTTGGCTCCTCGATTTTTGGCATGCTCAAATTCCTTAAAGATAGGACAACAAATACTTAAGAAAGGTCAAATATCATAAATAAAATATGATACACAATATATTTCTTAACCAACCTCCAAGACCAAGACTCCAGAACCTTCACCTATCCTGAGTAAAAGTATAACTTCGATATAAGCAGCAAGGCAAACAAACCATACAAACCAATCCTTTATATAGTCAGACAACAAACATGATTATAATCAGAAACAAATGTTGTCAATAATATACTTACACAAACCCATCTCGTCCACAATCAAATGGTCGTGATGCTTCCAGTGGGCTTGAATTATATTTTGTTGTCAAAGCCCGAGACCTGCAAGTCTCCATAATCAGATTTAAAATATCAGGGAAAAAGGACAAATGATTACTAAAGTTGTCAACAATAACCGAGGACACAGGGCATTGATCATAATTTACCTGCAGAATCCTGCAATTGATAATGCATCAATGCTGGACTCTGTGCCTCCAGCCAACATAACATCTGCATCCCCAAATTGAATCATTCTCATTGCATCACCGATAGAATGTGAACCAGTGGCACATGCAGTTACTGCAGCATGATTTGGTCCCTATATTCAGGAATTCAGGAATAGGAAACAAGTTCTTCCATTGGTCAGGATTATTAATGATAGTAAAGGTCATAGCATAACTAGCTCTGAAACAACAATAGCTTTACTGTCTTCTTTTTCGGATAATTTTGTTGACATATGTCATAAACTAATAATTGTTCTACAGGGGGATATAACATTTTTGCTTGAGTATTTAAACTCTAAAGCTTATGGACATATAATTACTCATCCAAATTAACATGAAGGATTTTTTTTGTCTCAGAAGGCTGTTACTTTTCATTGGATAATGATCTTAGAAATGATTATAAGATGAAGAAACATGGAAGCAAGAATATATATTTCCTACATCGATTCTATGGAAGGGCAAATAATTCTATAATATACAAATAATTTTCATCTAAAAATCCACAACACACGCATATATAAGTTAGCAGATGAAAACGCGGGTGCGTGTACATCCAGCCACTGAAAAAGGCCAGGAGCTCATTCATATTTGCACTTTGTAGTATAGAATATAACTCAGCAGAAAGCAGTCTCTTCACCTGGAACCCATATTTCATGCTCACATGACCCGATGCCATATTGATCAGTATCCGTGGGATAAAAAATGGACTAAGGCGACGAAGACGCTGTATTCAGGGTAGAAGAAGTAAATATCAAATACAGTACAATTTATTTGAATTACTAAATTTTTCTGCCATAACTAAAAGCACTTGTTGAAAAACTTTGAGAGGAAAAGATCATCAAAATTCTTTAAGACCAGTGAGTTCAACTAACTGACCTTCTCACAGATCAGTTGTGCAGAATCTAGGATGTCACTAATGCTTCCGATTCCCCCTCCAATAGACACTCCCTAATAGTTTTTTAAGTTATAACAGAAGTAACAAAAGTTTAAAAAAAAATGATTTGTTATTACCCAAATTCAAAAAATGCATACCGTTCTTTCCTTATCTTCCTGCTCAGTGGGAAACCAATTAGAATCCTTGAGAGCTTCATCAGCAGCACACAGTGCATATGCTATAAACCTCGCTATTGATCGATGGTCCTAAGGGAAATGTCACAGTACTACAATGACATCAATAAGCATAAATAATAGAATTTAAAGTGTAGGAGATAATGATAAGGATGATAATAATAAGACAACCTTAGAATTAAGCCAGATTTGATCATTGAATTCACCCGGATTGGTTCCAGTAGGAACAATAGCAGCAACTTTGGATGGCAACTGATCGAACGTACTCAACTGAGTTTCCTTATCAAAAGAATTCATCTTGAGGTCTTCCAAAGACAGTGCCTTCACCCCACACTCCCCATCAATGAGGCGCTTCCACGTTGTGCCCACTCCACAACCAAGAGGTGTCACCATACCTAACCCTAAACGATCGCCGAATGAAATGAAATCTGAGCGCAGTAGTGAAAAACAAACAAGATGAAATAAAGGAACAGATAGGTAGTTAGTTACCGGTAACAACTACTCTTCGGGAAGAAACAACGGGAGGAGGTGGAAAAGTTGAACTGGAAATGGTTCGGCAAAAGGAGATCAAAAAATTTCTGCCAGTTCTGCGCATAGTTGCCATTGTAATACTACTCAGTGCTCACTCTCTGATGAAGAAACCAACCACTTTCAATGGCGCTGTGATGTGAGGAACCTAAATAAAACCAATCCAATTAAACCCTGAACCCACTGTTTCAGGTAATCTAACAACAGACATTCACGATATCTGTAACCTATCAGCTCTCATCTTCTCTCACTCACTGCAGCTATTTCTCCTAAATTTTTCAAACCATTTTTGTTCTTCATGATCCTTTCAAATTCTACACTTTTAGTTTTTAATTTTTTTTCTCGAATATTTATTTTTTACTTTTTTTTAATTCAACAATGCTGATCGCGTTAAATGGGTGAAGATGTTAACATATAATTTTTAACAAGGTATCTATGTGGTGAAGATGTTAACACAAACACATATATTAAATGGGATCATTTTTCTGAATTAGAAAAACAAAATTTTCTTAAAAATTAATTATCTATACCAATATATAAAGTGAGGTAATTATTTTTTTCTGCACACATTTATTTTCTTTTTTGTGAGGATTTTGCTAGTAACTTATTTTGGTATACATTTATTTTTCATTTTATCCTTATGATAACATTTTATTTTATTATTTTAAAAATATATAATAAAAAAAAATTTGTCATTTTTTTGGTATATAATTTTATTTTTTTAATTCTATAA
>Ga0123341_1000303_pt1 | contig 27443 bp, 13 predicted proteins | sample Turbeapinknodule_FD_89959 | JGI IMG/M metagenome (GOLD analysis project Ga0123341, IMG submission 89959) | Root nodule microbial communities of legume samples collected from Mexico - Turtle bean Mexico pink nodule | ecosystem: Host-associated > Plants > Roots > Nodule | place: Mexico: Nepantla...
AAACCCCAAAACAATAAAAAAAAACAACAAAATACAAATAAATTTAAAGATCAAAATAAATAGTTAAATAAAAAATAATTTAAAAAATAAAAAAAAAAATTTAGTATCTAAAATAGTTTTTATTATTAATAAAAATTTATAAAATAGTTTCTAAATTTGTATCTAAATTAGCTACTAAGTTTTAGAGACTAATATTTTAGATTCTAAATTAGTTTCTAAAAGACTAATAATGTCTAATTTAGAATATAAAGTAGTAAGTAGCTAAAACTTTAGTGATAGTTAATAGTTAGATACCAATTTAGAAACCATTTTATAAATTTTTATTAAGAATAGAAACTATTTTAGATACCAATAATTTTTTTAATTTATAAAATGGTTCTAATTTAATTAAACAGTAACTAATTATTTTGATCTTTAAAATTAGTTTCTATCTAATAATTTTATTAGAAAATAAAGAGTATAAAAATAGAAAATAAAAAAAATATTACTTTTGACAATAGCAAAAAAAATTAGAAAATAAAAAGAAAATGTTCCTTTGACAATGTCAAAGAGAGTTTAGGATTTAGTCCCAGAGGAAAATGCTCTGATTTAGTCAATGAAATTTCAAAATTATTCTATTTTAACAAAAAAATCATTTAATCTATCTGGTGAGGAGTTGTAAACATATCATCACTAGTTACAAAATTGCTTTATTATTACAGTAAAAAAATTGTTTTTGTCTTGAGTTATAATCTAATGCAAGATATGAGCATTTACAGTAAAATTAGGTTGGTGTTAATGAATTGTTGTGGAAATGTGATGAAGTGAGAGTGTGTGTTGTGAGACAAAGGGTAATCAGTTCCACGTGGTATCTGTATGACATGATAATGGTTGGTTGTGTTGTCGTGGAACTTTCTACCACCACATTGCATTGCCACATAACACCTTCCCCTCTATTATTCCCACTTGTCATCTTTCTCAAGGGAACCCAAATATTTATTTTTGATAGTGAAATTTATCTCCAATAACGTGCCACGCCAAATCCTTTCTGGCCTCACAATTTTTCCCTACCCCACTTCCTCAATTCCCCTTTTTTTACTACTTTCAAGGATGATTTTCCTCCAAAACTATATATTGCAGACAACTTTTATGAGGGTTGAATCTGATGTATCCTTAACTGTCAAAACAAATACAATTTGATGTCTGAGTCTTACATGTCAAATATGAATACCTGTTTACACTTTAAGGATCAGAATTTACTAGAGGTTCAAGTGAAAACCAGTGAGCATGAAGAAAGTAGAATCTGATGAAATCTATGTCAATAGTAGTGACTTTCAAACGTTAAAAAATGGGATATTTTGTTTTATTTCTTTTGGTTACTTCCAACCAAGAAGGTGGACAAAATAAAGGTGTATGAAATGGATATTACACCTTTGCTTTTGCCTCAAGAATATTCTGTGTTTTCCTAAAGAAAAATATTCAGCAAAATGTTGGGGCGTATTTATTGTGTGTATGTGAACCTCCAACATTATCTTTTCTGTTTGAGGTCCAACATGAAGTGAAAGCGGAAAGACATTAGAGAGACAGGTTAATTATCCAACCCAATCACAACACCATTTTCATGTTTTCATTACAAAGTTTTCACGTTTCAATCTTTCTTTCCTAGAGAAACTGTGTGAGACTGATTACTTTTACCAGAGGAAACTCTGTCCCCCTCTCTCTTTCTGCACAATTTGGTGAATTTTGGCTACTTTTCTTGTTCTTTTCATGTTTTATTTATTGCATGTACCTTATGTACTTAGACTCATTAATTCTTTCTCATTCCAAGTGAACCTTGCTACCATGATAAAACTATCTGCATTAGTATTTTTTTTTTCTGCATTTAATATTACTAGAAGTCTCTGTATGGTTTTGCCATGAAGATTGAACTTGGTTTTGTGGTCCTTAATGACCATTACTTCAGACTTAGTGAGACTGAACATGCATAATTATTTTTGTGTAAATTTTTGGTTTTGGTAGGTGTTGGTGTTACCCTTTGGTCTGTAGTTATCATCAACAGAGATAACTCATAAATGGAGAAACTGAAGGTATCTACAAAGCATGATTCTGATGGCAGCAGTGATCAGACAGATTCATTTCCAATATTTGAATTACGTGAGAGTCAAAATGTTGCTCAGCAGAGGATCAGAAGAGAGGAAGATGATACAAAAGCTGTGAAATTGGATGGAGGTTCTGCAATTGCTTTCTCTAATTCTGTAAGCAATAAGGAATCTGCCAACAAGTGGATGGCATTTGCTGGGAAGCCTAATTTTGCAGTTGATGGAAACTCAGCAAAGAAGGATAAAAGTACAACTGAAGACAATTACTTGAGGAATCATCTAAAAGAGAAGTCCTCTTCTGATCAACAGATTTTAACTGAAGCAACCATAGCTGAGAGAGCTGCTGAATGGGGTGTTGTGGTGAACACTGGGAACTTCAGAGCAATGGGGGAAGAAAATACTGGTGCCTCTTTTGATGGTGACAGAACCAGAAACTTGTCTGATAGATTTGCTGAATCAACAAGGACTTCTGGGGAGTCAAATTTTGGATCTGATTCAACATCTGGATTGTTCCCAAGGGTGTCACAAGAGTTGAAGGAAGCATTGGCAACACTGCAACAGACATTTGTTGTCTCAGATGCAACAAAACCAGACTGTCCAATCATGTATGCCAGCAGTGGCTTTTTCAGTATGACTGGCTATTCTTCAAAGGAGATTATTGGAAGGAATTGGTGAGCATGCCCTGCCTTTACAATAGCAATATATCACTACTAGAAAATCATTGATTAAAAACTAATTTTAGAGACAAAAAAATTATTAATTTCTATATTGACTAAATTAGATATTATTGTAGAGACTAAAAATATTATTAGTTTCTAAATTAGTTTCTCTTATTGATAAATGGTTTCTAAATTGGTATCTAATTAACTACCTAAGTTTTAGCTACCAATTATTTAGATTTTGAAGTAGGTATCTAAAACCTTGGTATCTAATTAGATACCAATTTAGAAACCATTTATCAATAATAGAAACTAATTTAGAGAAATTTTTTTAATCTCTAACATAGTATCTAATTTTGTAAATATAACAACTAATTATTTTTTGTTTTTGGTCTCTAAGATTGGTTTTTATTTAATGATTTTCTTGTAATTGTTTCAATCACCCTTATGTCTAGCCATTTTCAACAAAAGTAGTTAACTGAGGAAAACATACTATGCACATGCAAAATTTATGCTAGTTTTAGAAGGTGTTTGACTAAAAAATACATAGTTATTAATCAAGCAGCCAATTTCTGGTTTCAGTCGATTTCTTCAGGGACCAGATACAGACAAGAATGAAGTGGACAAAATTCGTGATGCAATTAGAAATGGGAGAAGTTATTGTGGCAGACTATTAAACTACAAGAAAAATGGAACTCCATTCTGGAATCTTCTCACTGTCACCCCCATCAAAGATGATAAAGGCAATACTATCAAATTCATTGGGTCAGTCCTTCCCTTCCTACCTGGTTTTTCTTGTATCATTTCTACTGAAGCTCACTTGATAAGGGAAGTCCAATTGGTTAACTACAACTGTGCCTAGCTTTTATGTTAACCAAACCAAATGTTTGAAACAAAAAAGCTTGTTTAGAAATATAGAATCATTCTTGGAACTATGCTTAATAGCTCAAGGTTAAGAGAATGTGTCTTAGACAACTAGTATAAAGTGATTAGGACTGCATACTAGATCCCTCCTTTTTTTAATAAAGAAGTGGACGTTTAGAACAAGGTTTTGTTCATTATTTATGCTTCAAATATGTTAGAATTTCAGAACTTTACTACTCTTTCATAGGTTACCTTCTCATCTTTGTTATCATTTATTTTCTGTATGTTTACAAAAGCAACTCTTGAGCTTCATTTTGTATTATGTGATACCTTCTCGTATCTAAATTTCAAAATTTATTCCACATTTAAGTTAACACTTTAACATGGTATGGAAGCTTAAATTTTCTTTGAGGGACAAAAGAAAAAAAGAAAAAAGAGAGACCCAAGTCAAAGAGAAAAACCACACATAAAAATTCTCCTAAACAAAATGACCTCCAATAATTCTCTACCTTCACCTCCCATTTTTTCTCGTGAAAACTTTCATCTGTGAGCTGCAAAGACGAGGACTTGCCTAAAAGCTCAAAGGTTGTGAGATATAGCAGAAGATGGTAGTATTCAAATTCAAACTTCATTACCTGAAAATCCAACAGTAGTACAACTTAGAAGTCACACTGATAAAATATCAAAGGAAGGAAAAACACTGGCCATCATACAAGTAGCTTTACATTATGATATTTTCATCAAGATCGTTACTCTGAAAACTTCAAAGGAGGTTTAGGATCAGTTGAAGGAGGAGTTTCAAGGGAGTGATAAAATGAAGAGAATGTAGGTTTTTAATCTGAGAAGAGAGTTTGAAGTAGTCAAAATGAAGGACAATGAATTTGTCAAAAAGTTCATTGTATGTTTCATGAAGGTGGTCACATGTATAAGGTTGCTTGGTGAAGAACTAAGTGATCAAAGAGCAGTGGAGAAAATCTTGGTCTGTCTTCCTTAGAACTTTGAATAAAAAATCTCCTCTCTAGAAGATAATAAGGATTTCTCCATAACAATGACAAAATTAGTAGCACAGACTAAAAGTAAAATCCAACAATGGAAATTTTTTTTGGTGATAGAAGAAGTTGGAGGATCAAAGAAGCATGGAAAAACATGGGAGAAGTTTCCATCTTGCTCCTATTGCAAAAGGAGAAACCATACTGAGAACTTTTGTTGGTACAAACCAGACGCTAGTTGCAGAGTTTGTAACCAAGTTGGGAATATAGAGAAAGTCTCTAGAAATAGACAAAACCAACAAGGATAAACTGCTCAGACTGTCCAACAACACAACCAAAGGGAGGAACAACTCTTTGTTGCAAGTTGCTACTCAACAATTAAAAACAGAGAAACTTGGCTAATAAATAGTGGAAAACAAACCACATGACTCATAATGCTAGCATCTTCAAAGAGCTAAACAAGGCATACATGTCCAAAGTCATTATAGGCAATGGAAAACACTAATAGTGGAAGGTAAATCTTCAAGACTACTCGGAAGAAGCAGTTATTTTAAGAGTTGATAAAAAGTCTTCTATGATAATTGCAAAGAATCCTATTTAGCATGGAAGAGTAAAGCATATCAAGGTTAAATACCGGGAAGTAGAAAAATCAGATTAAATCAGATTGAAGCATCGCAGTTCTGAAGAAGATCAATTAGCAAATATAATGACAGCACTTCCAAAAGGCATGTTTGAATTGCTAAGTTCAAGACAATAGAGTATAGAAGAAACATCTCAAAGAGGAGTGCTAGAATTTGAGAAGCTCTTTACTCTCTGATGCGTTACCTTCTCATGACAAAAGCAACTCTTCAGGTTCATTTTGTATTATGTGAGTTTGTTGTGAAAATCTACAGCATTCTCTTTTGATGATATACCGTAACTTCTCTTATCCAAATTTAGTACCCATTTACTTTGATAATATTCTTGGGTATTTCCATAACTGTTGAAGCTTTTAGGAATTATAAGGCGTTTGGTTTCCTGTTTGAAATTCTAGGACCATGATTTGGGTGTAAACTACAAGACAATATTTTTTTCCAAAACATGGCTTCGCAGGTTTCAAATGACAAACCAAACACATTTAATCTTTAACCATGCTTAGTCATTATTTCCTTTTTCTTTCTTTTCAAAACTTAAATTTAAATGCTTTGCTGCTAGGCAAAACATGACCATGGCTTGTTTTTGGACTATAAAGGAAGCTATTTTAATCTTATATCTATAAATTGTTGGTTCAAATGGTTTAAACGATCTAGAGAACATGCCATGCCCCCAAAGCAAAGTGAAGCAATGCTTTTAAGAGAACAGATATGATCCCTGTACAAATTCTAAGACTATGAAATCTAGTAATGTGCTTTCAGGGAAAATGGTTGTATGTTGAATGTGAGTTCTAACTATCTAACAAGTTTTGTTTGTACAGCTGAAATATGCTTACTGCTTAACACTGTTATTACTACAGAATGCAGGTTGAGGTGAGCAAGTACACTGAAGGAGTGAATGAAAAGGCATTACGACCAAATGGGTTACCCAAGTCATTAATTCGATATGATGGTAATATGTTGAGCCATTTTTAGTCATGTCTGAGGTTCTGAGTTAATATGTAACATTGAATTTCCTTTATCAGCTCGTCAGAAGGAGACAGCTATGGGTTCCATCACCGAGGTTGTCCAAACTGTTAAGGACCCAAAATCTATTATCAATAAGAGGAATGATGATACTGCCTCCAAGCAAGAAGAGGAAGAGAAAATGAATCTTGATTTTGTTTTGCCAAAGTCTGCTGATGCTGGGAATACAAGCACACCTGGTAGACAACCTTCTCCACTCAACATCCAAAGCATGAGTTCTAATCAGGAAAAGAGCAGGACATCAAGATCAGGACGGATTTCTTTAAAGGGGTATTGATTTCTTTGTAGTTTAGCCAAAATCAATTCTCATTTTCGAAATGCTTAACTGGCTGCTAAAAAATATATTTTGAAAGCTTTTTTGTTTTGCTCACATTCGGTTCACTAGCTATCTCTATTGGGTTATAGTGAATGTTTACCTCACAAATTTAAATTCATTGTATGTTCTTGAAATTGAAATGTTTTCCTTTTATTGCAGTTTTAAAGGGAAATCACAGAGTTCTGCTGGGAGAGATGAGGAGAAGACCATTGTTGAACCTGAGGTTTTGATGACCAAAGAAATAGAGTGGTCGAACAATTGGGAGCACTCACTAAGAGAGAGGGACATAAGGCAGGGAATTGATCTAGCAACCACATTGGAGAGGATAGAAAAGAACTTCGTGATTTCTGATCCTAGACTGCCAGATAACCCAATTGTAAGACAATTTTTTTCTCTTTGGCTCAACAACAGGTGCCTCACCCCCCTTAATGAACTTGGTTGCTTGATCTATATACTGTTCATTAAAGACATAGAAGCAGTTTTGGATGATCACATATTAACTATAGCTTTTGGAGAGTTTGTCCTTGACATGGTATTTGAGGATGTATGGCCAAGTATGTTAGGCTTTCATTCTTTGCCACACCCATTCTTAAGTGACAAGTGCATGTCCATGCATCTAGTCCAAAAGATTCTTGAAGGGATGTGTTAAAGATATAGAACCATTTTCAGACAGTCCTACACCAATTAAAAACACAAGCTTTTAGGAGATTTGGTCCTTGACAAAGGTTAGATATTTAGTACATATTAAAACTATTCATATGCATTCACCTAATAGCTTATAATTTTGGGAAACTTGGTTCATGACATGGATCTGGAATTTAATCTAGTTCTCTCCCCCACTTAGGAAATTTTAACTAACAACTGGGCTTTTTTGGGAGAGTGGTTCATGTAATAATAATATAAAAGAAAACTGATTTCCTCAGGAGACACTTTATCCTCTGCCTGTGTTCTTCTCTTCTAGTTAAATTGTCTTCATCACTATAACAAATTCTTCATCATGCGATGAAAAATATATTGTTTATCCCCTTCTTTATTGAAGTAAAATTTTGTATTATAATGGAAAATTTGATTATCTATTATAATATTCTTATGGCGAAAAACCTATCAATCTTGAGAGTCATAGTGATTGACGAGTCAAGCAGCTAAATGGTTTTTCTTCATGAGTTCTTTCAATGAATACTCCTATTTTAATGAAATACTGTCAACGTTATAAAATGTCTGTGCAAAAATGTCATAAGTTTTTCTTGTAAAATGTTTATATTTGTTTCTCTTTCTATTTATGGGTATAAGAAGAATTATTTAATGAAATTATTTTAACTAAAATGCCATTAGTTCTCTCTGTGCTTTACCTCCTTTTATTCCTTAGAAATTATGCAAACAAAATAATTAGGATATAGAAGACTGCTGCAGGGTGGACCTAGTGGTAGTAGTTTGCACAAAATCTTAGGTAATCTGTTGCTGGCATTTTACTCCAAACATACTGCTCCTATTATTTAGTAGCTGTTGGAAATGGTAATAGCCATTGGAACACGCACTCACATACATACAAAAAAAGACATGTAGTATGTGTATGCAGAATATATACTTATTGTGTTTGTTGAAAATAGCTTTTAAGTACTATTATTGCTTTCTGTGCAGATATTTGCATCTGATAGCTTTCTTGAACTTACGGAATATACAAGAGAAGAAATTTTGGGACGAAATTGTCGGTATAAACTTTACTATCTTCATATACCAAAAAGTTTCATTTTTCTTCTATGCTCTCTTCTCTTTTAGAAACACTCTTCTGATAGATTTCTGTCTACTTTTAATAGATTGGTTGTCATTTCAGTATGACACTGTTTATTACCAACTACAGAAGTTGGTCTACTTTTTCCTGATTGTGTAGTTCTCTGTCGTTTGCAAGTATTTTTTTCTATCATTTAGAAGTTCACGTCAATAAAAGAAATGCATGACATAAAATTTCATAAACCAGGGCAGTGATAAGTAAGGAATGTGTCAATCACCTTTATAGTAGTGGAAGATTGTTTTTTGAGTAATCCTGTACTTTTGTCTTTCAAAGAAGAATACATCATCAATTTAGTTGTAGAAATTTATTCATTAGGATATCATGTCCTGTTTCTGACATTTTTACATCGATAAACTTAATGCAAGATTTTGTTTGCAATGCCAATAATACGATAGTTACTTCATTCATTGCATAGGTTTCTTCAAGGACCAGAGACAGACCAGGCAACTGTTTCAAGGATAAGGGATGCTATCAGAGAACAGAGGGAAATCACTGTTCAGTTGATCAACTATACTAAGAGTGGTAAATAACTGGTCAATTATATCTATACTTCTGACTTTCTCTCTTCATTGGAGTATGATTTGTCCTTCCTCCCAGTTGTACTTCAATCATACACTTTCTTTATTCATTTTTTTCTATTTAAAGTTGTACTTTGAAAGTTGGTGGCAATTGATTGATGTAGGTAATATGTTTCCATTTTTCAAATATAGCACCCTTTTTGTTTATTTATTGTTTACATGTTCAATCTTTTTGTAGGAAAGAAGTTTTGGAATTTGTTTCACCTGCAACCTATGCGTGACCAAAAGGTGATTGTGAAATTGTTATGCAAGAAAACAAATAATTTGAGTCATGAGCATAAAGTATCTATTGAGCAATACATTGTCTTCCCCCCTTTTTAGTTTTTTCATGTCATTTTGAACGATTTGTATTTAGGGTGAACTTCAATACTTCATTGGCGTTCAACTAGATGGAAGTGATCATGTGGAACCCTTAAAAAACCGCCTGTCTGAGACAACTGAGTTTCAGAGTGCCAAGCTGGTGAGTATTGTCTTTTCACTCTTAGCTTTTTACTTACTGGTGTGAGATGATTTGCTTTTATATTTTACTTTGTGAGATGCTCTTAAACCTATGAATATGTATATTCTATATGTCAACAAAACTTGAGTTACTGAAAACTTCCCTTATTGAGATGTTTTCTTGAACACTATCAACATGTATTTAGCACAACCGTTATTCAATATAAAAAATTTCTGTAATGTATTATAAAAGACAATTGTATTCTTTGATATCCATGACTGCACGACTTGTTCATAGGGTCTATATTTTCCCACCATATAAGTAATATTATTCTGTTTTGCTGTAGAACTTAGTAGCAATGCATGCTTAATATCTAGATAAAAGCTATTCACCATGAGTTTGTCTTAGAATCCCAGTATAAAATTCAGTTCCTCTTTGTAAATTTCTTTACATACTTTATTTGCTTATCTTCATCATTTGCCTCTGGTATTAGGTGAAAGCAACTGCAGAAAATGTGGATGAAGCTGTCCGAGAACTTCCCGATGCCAACTTGGTAAGGTATTCCATTTGGGTTACCTGTGTATAATGCATTATTTTATGTTCGTAATAGTTGTGTTGTGTCATTTGAAGAAGAGTGTTATGGTATTTTTTGTCAGTTATATTTGCTGATATAAAATGAATATGTTATGTTGCAGAGACCAGAAGATTTGTGGGCAATTCATTCCCAACCTGTCTTTCCACGACCTCACAAAAGGGATAATCCTTCTTGGATAGCAATACAAAAGGTACCAACCCATTCATGCATTTCACTTCCTTTCCATGCCTTGAGAATATATGCCTAAATATTGGTAATTTTAATTAGTTTTTGGGGGTTTGTTTATGCTATATTTCAATCCTTAAAGTATTTGTTTAGATAAAGAGTAGGTATTAGGTTATTGTTTAGATTTAGAAGGTAGGATTGAGATATGGCTATTATTTGATTTTTGTTACATTTTTGTTTTATATATAGAGTTCATGAATAGAATACTGTTGAATTTTGGTTTGATGTAAAAATATGCCTTATTTTGGTTAATTTGTTTCTTTGATTCTTTCAGGTTGTTGCAAGAGGCGAAAAAATTGGCCTCCAACATTTTGTGCCCATAAGGCCACTAGGTTGTGGAGATACTGGCAGGTAGAATTTGTTATCAACTTGTATCAAATATTTGCATTGAATAAAAGAATCCTCACTAACAATTTTTCCCTTTCTAGAATCTTGGAAGCCTAAACTAATAGTTTTGTTAAACTCTGCACTTTCAATTTCGAAATGCTCCTTTCCTTTACACAAGTCCCTATAACAGTCAAAACATTTTCAAATATAATGTTTGTTCCAGATTAAATCTACTAAAAGTAGAAGGAAAAACAATTTTGTACTGAAATGTGAGTTCATGTGAAAGGTGGAGAAATTTTGAAATGTTGTAAACTGGTGCATTTGACTATCGAGTTGTCAGAAGTAACATTTTTTCATAATGTTTATACTTTAATACATTCATCTGCAGACCTTGCAGCCAATATGATGTCACACAGAAGCTCTTTGTACAAATGTGTTTCCTAAATTGGTCTCTGATTTTATAAACATTAATCGATAAGCTATTTTGTACAAATGGTTTTCTCTAAAGTTGTTATGAATAACTAATCATGGTTGGAGAGAGAGAAAAGTGAGTTTACTGAGAAAGGCAACAATCTTTTTTTTCATTTTTCTATTTTCCAAAGTTGTTTTCATGAAAACATATCTGTTCCATTTAGCACTTTCTTAGTTAAAACACCTCACAAGGTTTCCTCTTTCTAGATGTTGTTGCAGGTTTCTTATGACCCCTCCATTCTACATCTTTAACTTGATCCCTTATTTAGATGTTCTCAAATTTTCTACTTTTTATTTTCTGTTTGTGGTCGAAAAAAATTCAGTATCATAGAATAAAAATTCTCTGATAATTTATCAAGCCATCATTGTGTTTTTTGCTACAGTGTTCATTTGGTGGAACTCAAAGGTACTGGTGAACTATATGCAATGAAAGCAATGGAAAAGACTGTCATGCTAAATCGTAATAAGGTCTGGATATGTAAGAGTCACTAGTTTCTTCTTAGAGATTCTATGTTTTTTACTTTGAAAATACATGCTTTTTGTTTTTTACTTTCATTTTTTCCTCAGCTGAAATTAGTAATTTCTGTAAGAAAAGTGGGAATAAGTTATGAATCACGCCATTGCTATGAATTCATGGGTTTGTTCATTACTACTTTGTTTATGTATTCTCCTCATCTTATGTCTAAACCCTCTAATTTGAACAATATACATGCCTCCCACGAAAGAGATGATGACTGCATTACAGCATAGTTTATCTGCTAGTTTTCAAAATGAAAATATGAATGAAGAAATTGGCTTTACAAAAATTATGTGCAGATAAAGTTGAAAGGAAAAACCACAAATGCATAGCACAATAATGAATGTTGAGACTTGAACTAATGGTTCTCAAAAAGCCATGGCTCTAATGTATTCTTGGTTATCAGCATCTGAGAAGAAAAACACTCAAATATAAGTAAAAAATGTTAATTTAGGCTTGTGTGCTGAAGTTTCTTCGCAATCTAATACCCCTTTTTTTGGTTCATGAAAGAAATATTTAACTTATCTCACTCAATATATTTAGCTGGAATATATTTGTGTGATTAACTGATTACTATTACAGGTTCACCGATCATGCATTGAAAGAGAGATTATTTCATTATTGGATCATCCTTTTCTTCCAACACTCTACACCTCATTTCAGGTAAATATAACTCATCTGTCTTTATGCTGGACTGAGAGACAACTGAAGTGTAAAGTTTGGTCAAGATATTGTGCTAACAAACAACTTATAATTCATTAAGTATCCTTTAGAAGCAGGGAAGAATCTTTTGAACAATTAATAACTAGGGCTCCCATCTGAATTGCTCTAACAGTTTCTTTGTCTCAACAGACTTCTACACATGTATGTTTGATTTCTGACTTCTGCCACGGGGGAGAATTGTTTGCATTGCTTGACAAACAACCAATGAAGATTTTCAAAGAAGAATCAGCAAGGTACTTTTGCTTTCCTACTTTTATCTGTCAAGTGTCTTAGGCCTTATGAATACTTTAAGTTTTCAATATTTATGATTTAGAAGATTCCTGTCTGAGAATGTTATGCTAAATGTTCAGTTAGACAATCACGAAGCCATCATTTGGTTGCTATAAATAAACTCTATCATTTCTTTTTAAGTATAATAGGTGTTGCCCAATAACACATAATAGGCCAACAACTCTTCTATAACACAATGAGATTGACTACTCACTACATACATCAACCTCGACATATTATACCTTGACTAATTAAAAATGATATGTGTATATATATATATATATATATATATGTATGTATGTATTTATAATGCAGACTGTTATCTTTTTTGTTAATTTTATCATTCATGTATTCAGATTCTATGCGGCAGAGGTTGTCATTGGCTTGGAATATCTCCACTGTCTAGGTAAGCTGCTGCTCAGTATATCTTCATTTGATTAGTTTCATATGCATTCTTAAGCATTTTATTTACTTTTCTCTTTGTTATACCTATTAGGCACTTTCAGTGCCACACTTACTGTTTTTTGAATCGATTTTATTCTGTTTTTGGAATGGTAGGTTTTGCCACTTGAATTGTTTACTATTTTTCTGGATGGCATGCTCTATTTCATTTTTCATGCCACATGCTGCATTGATTTGGCTAATTAGTTTTGTTGCTGTATTAGTTTTTTCTCTTATGGTTTAACAGCAGCACGTTCTGTTTTATGTTACTTATCACAGACAGTCGACATATAACAGAATGTACAGTTTAATTGCTTTAAACTTTATTGATTTTGATTCTGTCTATTTGCATAGTAATTATAATTAATACAAAATCACAATACAATTTTAAAATTCTTTTCTTGAGCGGAGTGTAGCTTTTCAATGTCTCTCATAAAGGGTATAAAACTGTTACACCTTAGCAGCACCTCGCTTTGGACCACCTAGTTATATGTCTAAGTCTACAAGGTTCGGACACTCTTCTTAAATGGTGTGTCTGTATCGGACACACGTATCAAACACCGACACTTGTAAGACACGTATAAATGAAGTGTCCAATTCAAAAAATATTTTGCTTGATTTTTTATAATTCTAGCACAGTTCTAACATAATTTTAAAAAGAAAAAATACATTAATTTTTTTAAATCAATTTTGTTGTATAAATTTTTATTATGATTATAAAAATAAGGAACAATATTTTTGAACCAGCCATGAGAAACATTTTTCTGCTAAAAAAAACTGAAACATACTTGTGCACATAACCGTGTCCTACATTTTAGAGATTATGCGTATCTCTGTGACTGTGCTACATAGGTTATATCCTTGTGACAAGATAAACTTGAAAATGGTTAATATAATCATCCGGAATTACCTTTATGGTCTACATGCCCATTAGAGAGATCATCAACATACTTTGCAGGTTTGTTGTAGAAGTAGGACATGATTCACTTGGATCCTTTTCTACCTCATGCTCTGGAATAACCACCTATGGTTACCATTAATAGTTAATACGAGGGTGATGAGGTTGATATATCAAGCTTCTTTAAATGGGACAACTATTGATTCTTGTGACAGTACATGCAAGGGAGACAGAGCTGGACCAAAATAACGTGTGGATAAAACCTTATAAATCACACTAGGTTCAACTGAAATTTCGAAAAAGAAAGTGACAAGCATTTAACAATGGCAACCATTTTGTATCCGAATATTTTTCCTATCTTGCTGGTTTTGGGGTTAGGGATGTTTTTCTTTTCTTACAATTTTTGGATGTATTTTAGCAGTGTTCAAGGTTTTCTTGTCTTATCTTTGTGTTTAATCATACCGTTCCATTTTTTTTATAACATTGTCTGCTACAGGAAAAAAGTAGATACTGAATATTGGTTTCTTTTGTTGAACCTGTCTAGGTATAATTTATCGTGACTTAAAGCCTGAAAATATCTTACTTCAGAAGGATGGTCACGTTGTATTAACTGATTTTGATCTATCATCTATGACATCGTGTAAACCCCAGGTACGTATCCTTTTTCCTGCATAAACATGCTCAATTTTTTCTATAAATTATTGGAAATTCTTGACCAATATATGAAATTAATTGGTGTCACACTTCTCCAATGAACTATAGTTGTGGTAGAAAAAGTGTTACCCAAGGCTTCAAATCTCTCTCTCATATTTTAGGAAAAAAATGTGCATTTTTTTACTGATATTTAAAAACAAAATGATTTTGTTATTATTTTCTTCTTTAAGAGTCAAAAGGGATCTAGTAATGGCACTTTTCTTAACCATCACTACATGAAAAGTATGTCTTGCCATGTATGGTGTCCATAGCTAAGAAACTTAATCGATTCCCTTATCTGTGGTTGCATCTTTAGGTAAGTAAAGGAACTGATGTACTAGGGTTGCATTTCAGCTTGACAAATGATATTTTGTTAGATTCCATCTAGTATGTTATTAGAATTATTTATGAATAGGTATAGTTTACGTATGTATAATTTTTGTGTATTTTTTTTTCTTTTTAATACTATTTTTTTCATGTGATGATTGTTGTTACTTGAAATGTCAGCATAACTGAGATGTCAAGTTGCATAGTGATGCATAACATGAAATCTTTTATAAAGAAAAAAACTAAAATTCATTTTCACAGGTTGTGAAGCAAGCATTACCTGGTAAAAGAAGATCACGAAGTGGACCACCACCAATACTCGTTGCAGAGCCAGTTACACAATCAAACTCGTTTGTTGGAACTGAAGAATATATTGCCCCTGTATGGTGATTTTCAATTCTGCTTCATACTATCTAACTGAACAAAAAAAAGATTTCCCTTAATGTTTAAAGCTTAAATCTCACTCATTTCTGAAGTCACATAGACCTCACTCAGTTTTAATTAAAAAAAATAGAATTCTCATGTTAAAATTGAAGATTTAAAATTGGAGTATCTTAGATGATGCTTAAGTAATAGTTTCCATTTTTTAGAATCATGAATTGTTTCTCTCTACACTTGTGTGTAGTCTGAGCTTCATGCCCAAAGGCCTTACAAAGTGATAGGATCAGTAGAGTGTCTTAGAGATGTTGTTATGAAGAGAAAATACAAATCTTTGTTACTTGGTTTGTTAGAAGAGGTGTGTTTTGTTTTCATGGTTTGTATAAGGGTTGAACCACCCCTGAAATTATTATATTTATTCATTCTTTTTTCTAATAAAAAAAGCAAACCTCTGTTACTTTGGAAAGAAGTTGGATTTTGTTGAAGATATAATTTTGAAAATAGGAAAATGTTGTAGGGCTTTGATTTAGGGATTACATTTTATATTTCTTCTCTTTCACTTACTGTATCGTTACTATTCATTATAAACATGTGTATTCTCTGAACACAGTTTCTGTAATCTCTTCAAATAGATTTCATCAAACTTGAGGACATTTATTGTAGTCTAGAAAAACATAATAACATTTTTTGTTATTCATTTGTTGTTATATTATCATCTACTAAGTTTTTTAAGGTACTTGATATCAGGAAATTATAACTGGAGCTGGGCATACCAGCGCTATAGATTGGTGGACCCTTGGTAATCACTTTCATCCTTCTGCTTAAGCTTTATTATGTTACTAATCAGTGATCAAATTAACAAAATATTTGAAACCAACTCTCTCAGAATCAGGACATTTGATAAAAAAAAAATGGATAGTTTGGGAGGGTTTTATGAAGATATGCTCTATTTTGTTAGGATTGGGGGAAAATGCTGGAAAATTCAACAGGAGTTTTTTTGTTTCTACATGCTGGGATAGAGTTAATTTCTTGGCACCATTCTGAGTATAAGTTAGTGTTTCTGTTAGCAGTAACAGAAATCATTACTTCTTGAAAATTTTGATGGAGCATACTTTATTGATGATTTGTGCATAGAGGGTTTTGTATAAGGGGGCATATTAAGTATCAAAGCTACTCCTTGCATCCACCTAATAAGTTTTAGGCTCAAATGGTTCTTAACATAGTATAGTATGAGAGCCTCTTTGACCAAATAGTTCTAGACTTTTAATTACAATTCAGCACAAGGTTTGAGTTGCCTTCATACTTGTTCAATTATGAAGAGTTTCGTATTTAGAATCTAAAATATTAGTCGTTAAAACTTAATTAGTTAATTTATGTACAAATTTAGAAATTATTTTTAAATTTTTATTAATAATAGAAACCAATTTAGATATGAATAATTTTGTAGTCTCTAAATTAGTATATAATTTAGTAACTAATTATTTGTTGACATCAACTATGATTGTTTCTATCTGTTTAGGTATCTTATTGTATGAGATGCTCTATGGCCGTACACCATTTAGAGGAAAGAACAGACAGAAGACATTTTCCAACATCTTACACAAGGATCTTACCTTTCCAAGCAGCATCCCGGTACACAAAAATACTGCTTCATTTCAATTAGTTGAACTTCAAAATTATTGAATGAATTCATTTCCTATGATTGGAGTTCCTATGTCACAAGTTTTTGCATAAATTTCCTATGATTGGAGTTCCTGTGTCACAAGTTTTTGCATAAATTACATGTAATGGGTAGCAAAACTGATGTAGAAAATCATAAGCATTCAAATATTTAGGTACTTGATTTCAAAATTCTCTATAGGTGTGAAACATTGCATTGACAGAAGAAATGGTCTTTTGACTTCCACTGATATACATAAACTCTTCCACCAAAAGTCTGTTATGATATTATATATTAAGAAGTGAACTTTAAACCTAATTCAACTTCATAAAATCGGTTTATAAGGTGAGGTTTGCACTACTTATATACAATGAAATGTTTTTGTCTCTAGTTGATGTGAGATTTCCAACCGTATAAATTACATGGGTAAATTCTCACAATTCACTGAGCTACTGTTTTGATCTTACATCAACTGATACAATTTTGAAATTTTTCAGGCTAGTCTTGCAGCCAGGCAGTTGATTAATGCACTTTTGCAGAGAGACCCAACAAGTCGTCTAGGTTCAACCACTGGTGCAAATGAAATCAAACAACACCCTTTTTTCCGTGGAATCACTTGGCCTCTAATCCGTAACATGGTAATTTCCTTGTTGTTTCTTTTGAAGTCAATGATTAGAAAAATTCTGATTACCACAAATAGTAAAATTGGTCCTTCAAATGGTCCCTAAATATGCATTTATTTGGTCAGTTTTGAATTTATAATCCAAATTAGTCCATAAGGTCCTCATGTGGGGACTACTTTGGCTGACAAAATGTGCATTCAAGGACCTCAAGAATAATCAATCACTATCACTCAACGTGATTCATATCTCACTAGGAGCCAATTTAGGGTTTGTTAAACTGGTGGAATTGAATGCTGACTTAATATAATAACTTTTATCTTTAAAATTAGTTTCTATTTAATGATTTTCTTATAGTGTTTTTTAATACGAGCACTCCTATAGCATTCCAATATGAGCACGGTGCTAGCTGGAATATGATGTTTAGCTTATGCAGCAAACATTATCTATCTATTGCTTTTGGGGTGTTTGTTCATCTCTTTATTTTTGGAGATTCTTAATGTGGTTTGGTTTATTTAAAAGTGTTGGGATACCCTTTTATATCCCTCTTAATTTAATTTCACTCTTTGCTGATAAAAAGAAATAGTGTTTTTGAATATTACAATTACTCTCCTCTAAACTTTTTGGACAAGAAAAAGAAAACATCCACTGAAATCATGTTTCTAACACTTGTTGAAGTTCTAGCTGCTTATTATTGCAGTAATGAAAGAGCTATTTTGTTTGATGCAGACTCCACCTCCATTAGAAGTTCCTCTGAAATTGATTGGAAAAGAACCAGTGGCAAAGGATATAAAGTGGGAAGATGATGGAGTGCTAGTGAACTCCATTGATATGGATATCTTTTGATGGTTCAGTGTTTGCTGATGATGTTTGTGAGAATGTTATCTGATCCATGCTGCAACAATGACGGGGTGAAGTTAAAGTGTAATAGAGTCTATTGATTTGGTAATGGTCAAATACCATCTTCTGATCTGCCAACAGATGCATTTAAACAAAATCTAAGTTGTGTAGGGTTAGCAGAAAAGTAGAATGTGCAATGTACATTGAACAAGGATCCTATTCATGCATGTCCACAATACATCAATAATATCATACATGTTACTACTTATTTTCATTATCTATATATAACCTAATTTATTTATTGTCACTCTAATCCTTTGTAAGATGGTGAGAAAGAGAAAATCCACAAACGAAATTATTGAATAAAAACTAATTTTAGACACTAAAATAATTAGTTATCATTTAACTAAATTAAAGACTATTTTATAAATTAAAAAAATTATTCGTATTTAAAGTAATAATTTATATTATTAATAAAAAAAACTATAAAATAGTTTTTAAATTGGTATCTAATCATTAACTACCAAAATTTTAGCTACTTACTATTTTATATTCTAAATTAGTCTCTATTAATTTTTTAAAAACTAATTTAAAATTTAAAATATTAGTAGTTAAAACATTAATTGGTAGTTAATAGATACCAATTTAAAAACCATTTTATATACAAATGATTTTTTTAATCTCTAAAATAATATATAATTTAGTCAATATAATCACTAATTTTTTTTTAATTTCTAAATATGATTGTAACTTAATGATTTTCTTATAGTGATGGAGAATTTTACACTTATCAGATAGGGAGAAAATATCAACTCACCCGAGTGAATCCATGAATTTTATAAAATATTCCAGTGGTATAATATGAGTATGACTATTAGACTTTTTTTTTAAAAAGTAAATAAAAAATTTGATATTATTGTGAGTTTTCTAAAGCTTAATAAACTTTCTATCATTAAGGAATTTTGGTAATTTAAATGAAAGAACAATTTAAATAAGAAACTCATCAAAATACCCTTAACGACTCAAAGTTTGTAATGCTTTGGATAATCATAATAATACCAAATTAGTTTATTTAAATCTACGAAGAAAGGAGTCTAACAAAATCATTTAAATCATCGGAAATTCTTTTCAAAATTAATGAACTCACTGAGTTGAAATTGCCATTTTTACCCCTCTTATTATCATTGATACACAAATAAAATGCATTCAGTTCAAAGTAGTTGAAATTTTTTATTTTTGGAGTTTGTAATTAATAGTATATCTCTAGAAAATAAACTTTCTAATTTTGAAATTAAAATTGACCTCTTTATGATGGAAATAGTAGTAAAAATGTATTTTTGATAATGTTTATATATGTTTTAAAAAAGGAAAGAGTAATATAATTTTTATATTTATTATCATATTGAATATTTTAATAAGAGTAACATATATTTTTTATTTTAATTCAAGAAAGTTAGATTCTATAAAACTGTTTTCAAGGGAAATTTGACTAAAAGTAATTTCTAAAAAATCTTAACTTTTAAAAGAAGTATATTTTAAAACTTAATTAGAAGAAGAAAAGAACTAAAATCTTCTGAGCAAACGTAGGTGTTAAAGATATCAGTGCTGGTTATGAATGTGGGAATTGTAGTCACTCTAATGGATTAGAAGAGATGAATTAAGACATGATAATGTATTTTGGTAATTAGTTTGAGAATAAAATATGATCTTTACCAGTTACTTAAATAGTTTTCATGATAATAAATATTAAGTGATGTGAATGCCTTAAGTGTTTTATTATGGAGTGATTTAGGTCTTTTATGATAACTTAAATAGTTTTTATGATGGAGTGACTTAAGTATTTTATTATGTACAAGGGTTGGATCACTCTCTGGTTCACATTTATTTATTTTTTATTGTCGATAAAAAAAAATTTAAACATGTTGATATATTTATTGAATACATGCTTACATATCTACAAATAATAATGAAATGTGTAAGTATAATATGATTAAATAATCTAATATTTATGAAAGTTTATTACAAAGGGGCAAACCTATTTAAATTTATAAAATTAGTTATTAATAATAACTGTATTACTCGTGAGATCTTCTTGAAAAAATAAGTAGCGTGTCTATCAGTATTCATTCAAGTTTGATATATACTATGAAATTATTTAGATTTGTATGTATCAGACAAAGTACAATTATCATCTATTCAAATAAAAGTTTTTTATGAATACACGTTTGTGTTTGTTTGAGCAAAAGGTTATCAAACTTACGTATGTTAGACGAAACACATATTAAATAACATTAATTATCCAATCATACAACTTACATTTAATATATTAGACTCAATACATTGTATTTAATAAGATCTAATACACATAAAATTATGTTTTATTTTTAGTGTTTAAATACACGATCAAACCAAATATAGAATCCGTTAACTTTAATCTCAATAAGAAATATTTTGGAGAGTTTATCTTTAAGAAGTATAAGTTTATTAAGCACTCTTATTGTTTCAGGGTCATGTTTTTCACATTCTTTGTCTTATCCATCTATTCCATTTTGCTTTTTATGTTCTTTGTTTCTCTTACATATTTTTGTAAGCATGAATCATATCCTCGATTTCTTTGTACAACTAAGCTTGTCCTTGAAGGTTTAAAACATTGGTACGAAATCCATTTCACAAATTTGAGTTTTGAATTTGATCCATGTTTCCACTTTGATTCTTGGTCTCCTCAATTTACATTATTTAGCCCAATCATATATTCCTTGGTGGGTTTTTTTTTTCCTTAATCAAATTCTGTGTTGTTGTTTGTTGTTTTCAAAATAGGTTCGAAACATATTTCTAAATCATCCTGAGTTCTTCCTTTGTGACTTATACTTCTATAATTCAATTAGTTGAATTTCATCAATAGATGATTCTATTCTAAACCAGTTTATGGAGAGAAAAATTTCAATATTTGTTTTTTTATTCTTGATTATAACTTGGAAGATAAAAATCTTCAAGACCCATTTTATGGGATGCATGAGCAACTATACCCTCAACCTTTGTAGCAGAATTGACCATTGTCTTCTGCTTTGAACTCTTATAGTTCATAGAGTGTCAGTACCACCAAAACACAAAACCTTGATGGTGATCAAGAGTCATCACTATCAACTTTGAAGCTAGCATGAATGAAGCTCTTCCTCAACATCATATATCAAGGCATATGAGACATCTTGTCACAGACCCCAATCATGAAGCACAAGGAATCTTATTTATTGTCCCTTAGACAAACACATGACATGTGACACTGTAATTCCTTATTCTGAGTGCCCAGCCACTTTGTCAATATATGCACTTTCCTAACACAAAGGATGCTTTGCCTAAGTCTTTAATTAAGAAACAACTCCCCAATCATGTTTTAACATGTTGCAGTGTTAGGATGTCATTTTCAAAGAACAACATGTCATTTACATACAGGACAAGGAAAACTATAGCACTCCCATGTTTCAGAAATTTGTAGAGGTGTTGTGTGAGATTTCTTTGGTCTGCCCATCAAGAACAAATAATTGAGATTTCACTCACTAAACACCTCCTAAAACATTATAACAAGAAAATTCACATTACAATAAACATAAGAAAATAGTTGAAGCTCACAAGAATTTCTCTATAGACTGCTTAAGATCTTTACAAAACCAAGAGCTTCCATTGCCTGAAACATAAGACAAGCTTCATAGTTCCCCAATCAAACCATTATAAACTTACATGAGCTGGTCCCATTAAAAAGACCGGGAGTAAGCTCTTCTCTGTATCCTCTGAAAACTCTATACCTACCAAGGTTCAATTGACTCACTGTACAACAATCTCTCCTACACAACTCAAAGCCCTCAACACATTTAACCAATTAACTTGAAAACTCAAAAACATTTAGAAATGCAACCCATTGCAACTGCCATATATATATTCAGTCCTATAAGCTGCTGTCTTTGTTGCAGTTATATTTTTGTATGCTTTGTTCACTGCAGAGATCTCACTGCCTACTCCTTTTGAGAGACCATTATCAACAATTGAAGAGCTCTGTAAGACAGCATCCAATTGTCCACATGCTGCTCCAATGAACCCTGTATTGACATCATCAACAAGCAATTTAGAAGTTACATTTCAAAATATTAAACTGCATGCATAATGTGGTCATGTATCAGGAATCACCTAGGAACAAAGGAGAAGGTTTTCCTGGTCTTGATTTAAATTCAGGATGAAATTGAGCCCCGATGAAATAAGGGTGGTTAGGTAGCTCAACAATCTGTAACATAGCAAAGCAAATAAGCACAGGATATGCATGTAACAATTAAAAAAGTCATAGGAGACTGTTCATACCTCCATGCGTTGACCTGTTTCATCCTTCCCAGTAAAAGAAAGACCAGCATTTTCAAGGCGAGCTACCAATTCTGGGTTCACCTGCATATGACAATATCATTTTCTGTTCTACTCACATTTACAAGAGAATTTTATGCACCACAAATACCTCATATCTATGCCGATGTCTCTCATCAATGAAGCTTTTGCAGCCATATCTAAGAAGGGTCAAAGGGTTAGAAACAATATAGCAAGCATTTGTAGTGCAGTCATACCATACACATATCACTCTCATTCATATTTCCTAGTGTAAGCACAGAAAATGTCTTGAAAAAATTGAATGCAGTAAAAATACTTACAATTTTGCCGATTTACATTCCTTTGTCTGGAAATATGTCCTCCTAGATCCAAGGCGCATGGTTCCTCCCATTTGTGTTTTTGATCCCTATAGCAAACAATCCAAACAATGAAAAATAAGAAACAGGACACTTTCTTCAATCTGTTTTCTCATCATTAGAGTGAGATGAACAAATATAGACACCTCAGGCATAAATATGATGTATGGGCTTTTGGTATGGGGATCAAATTCAGTACTGTTCGCGTCTTGTACACCAAGAACAGATCGTGCAAACTCTATGACAGCAATTTGCATTCCAAGGCAAATGCCAAGAAATGGAATCCTGTTTTCTCGGGCATATCTAGCTGCAATAATCTTTCCTTGCACTCCTCTATCCCCAAACCCTCCTGGAACCAGCACACCATCTGCACCCTGAAGGCAAAGATTAGTTAGATAATTAAAAATGAGGGAAACTGATAATATAACAACTGGTTAATTTCATGATTGTGAGGGAAACCTTCAATAACTTCAATGCTGCCTTATATGCATCAGGGTTCTGCAAGATTGAACAATAACATATAGATGAAATTTCTACTATGAACAATAATAAATAAAACATGCTTGTGATATAATGATTCATAATTGGTGTTACCTCTTTTGCAGTTGCACTTTCAAGATTGCTAGCTGGAATCCAGTCTACAACAAGTTTCTTTTTACAATCAACAGATGCATGCAGTAAGGCCTGAAGTCAATGATTGAAGATACATCAGCTAAATTATAGTGGTGTAGTGTAACTCTCCCCAACTATTATACCATTTAATAACCTCATAAAAAATATAATTTTTATCAATCCAACAGTTGAGTTATAATTTTATATTATCTTGATTGTTTTATAATAATAAGATAATCAAATTATTCACATTTTAATATACTTTTAAAACTATATATCAAATCAACTTTGATCAGTATGAATAAAGGTATCAAATAATACATACATGCATATATATAAAATTATGCAGGGTGGGATCATAAAGAAATTACATGCATATTATATTTAGATCATAAAGAAGACAGATAGGTACAATTATGCAGGGTGGGATGTGAAAATAAACTTATGTCTTTTACTCTTTAAAAGATCTTGAAACTATAATGCAGTAACACAACCATGAAGTTGAACTCCACCTTTAGAACGGAGAGGTAGGAATCTGAAAGGCATGTATATTTCCCCACTAAAGCTATACGAACCTGCCAATCAAAAGAAACAAAAATGTAACTTTTGCCAAAAATCAAGGACAATATAGATCAGCTTTGGAATAGCAACCCACTGGTTCATGAAGCAAATCACTAGATTCAGCTCTGCAAGTCCATTCCTCTAAATTAGGCTCTTGAGCTACTCTGCATATATTATAAAAAAATGCCACTTAAGCTTCCCAAAGAATAATAGAGTGAAACTTCATTGTATCCATAAAAGCCCAATCCAGGAAATAGAACAAACATTTGAGTTTGTGAGACTAACCCATGAAGATTCAGCACTTTAAACATTGCTTCATGAGCCTTCTGATCCTATATAGACCAGAAGAATATAATTTATAAGAAATGGTACCAACAGATATAACATGATTTGAAGTTCAGCAGTTTTAGAGGAAAACTTACTCTTAAAAGCAAAGGAACGTTCCAGATGTTGGGAACATCATATAGGGTAATAATGTTTTCCGCCTGCAAACATGAAGCTTCAGTAGAGAAAACTTTTGCAAAGCAGCACAATGATTTGACGTCAAATATACTCATCAAAACACTTATCCTTAAAAACTCATACCGGAATTAGGCAAAATTGAGAGAGTTTTCCCTTTGCATTTTCATCCAGTACCTGAAACAAGTGACTGTTAGAACCTTAAAATTTTTTACAGTTAAGAACAGTTAGGATGTTCCATCTGTGCATCATAGTATATGTCTGTCCCTACATTCAGATTTTCATGCAATCAAGCGGTTGGTGAACTGGAACTGTCGGATGAAAATCAGACGGCTCACATCTCATCTTAGTAAATTGCAGCATTACAGATGTGAGTCATCGATCTTCACCTAACTATTCCCATTATCTGACTACATGAATTCGTCTGCACTGAATATTCCATGTTCTCTGTTGCAGAGACAGAGAAAGAGAGAGAGAGAGAGATTAACCATTGTGGTGCGGCATGCTAAAATATTTGGAGTCAGCCCTTGGCCTCGCAGTGCACGAACACTATGCTGGGTTGGTTTTGTTTTCTGAACAAAATAGTAACAACAATGAAGTAATTTTCCATGATAGATGAAACTAAATCATTTTCCACACGGATCTAAAAGCTGTGAGACATTACAAACCTGTTCACCAACAACATTCAAAACAGGAACAAGGCTGACATGAACTAAGCAAAAGTTTCCAGCACCTGCAAAATATATAGCATATTATTGATATTCACCAAAAAGAGGCTCTGTGAACAAAAATGAAGTATCTTCACTCACTCACCTACTCTGTATGAGAATTGTCCTAGTGCCTGAATAAATGGCATGGACTCAATATCTCCTGCATCCATAAACGTTATTATAAATAGAATGAATTAATTAATTCAACTGTGAAGAAGACTGAAGAATGTTTTCAACACTGTACCTATGGTTCCACCCAATTCTATGACACATACATCAGCTGGTCCGGTCTTTCCATCTACCGGTATGTGGGCCACCCTTTCAATCCAATCTTGAATAGCATCAGTGATATGAGGGACAACCTAAAGATGAAAACGCCATCATCAACATCATCATCATCATCATAGTGTTAATAATATTAGGACCAACATGAAAAACCTTTGTTTATAAACAAATTATCACCACAATAAAAACACAGTACAAATTGGTTAAACCAGACCTGAACAGTTTTTCCCAAATAGTCTCCTCTTCTCTCTCTATTAATGACAGACTGTCATGAAAACAGGAAAAGAAAAGTAAAGTTAGGAAGAAGAAAAATCTGAAATGATCTTCAAAATCTGCGTCATAATCTAAGGAACCTGCCTGGTAAATCTTCCCAGTGGTTATGTTATTATCACGGGTCAACTTGATGTCCATAAAACGCTCATAGTTTCCAAGATCCAGGTCCACCTTACAACAGAAAGAGGGTCAAGTTTCATTATTTTTTCCAAGACACTACTTTTGGTAAATTTGCCAACCTTCTCTGTGAAATTGTGTAAAGTTGGCAACGTTATTTTCCTTCAATTAACTTTCTTTCTTTTTTACGTTTTTGGGTTTTCTTTCTGGGCTTGTCCTTAACATGAAAACATGGTAAATCAGTGAATCAGAGCAAGTTGTGTACCTCACCACCATCGTCCAACACAAACACTTCTCCATGCTCAAAGGGGGACATTGTTCCCGCATCTGTGTTCAAGTAAGGATCTGAATGGCAGAGGAAAAAGTGAGACCAGAATTAGAATGCAACACCCCTTCAAAGTGGAAAACAGAGAGGACTAACTAACTAACTAACACTCCATGCTTAGATGCAAAAGCTTTAAATAACCATTCATGACCACAATTCTGGTTACATTTGTCTACAAATTTTTTTCTGCAATATCAAAATTTGAAACTTACACGGTTTGAGTTGTGTTTACAAAAAGAAAAGGAAAACAAAAAAAGTCACCTGAGAAGAAGACATGAAATTTTGACAAGAAAACTGGGAGAGACTATTTAAAGTTTGGTGGATAAAAAAGCATGCATGCTTTATCCACTTTGCTTTTCCACAAAAAAAAAAGAAAGAAAATGAAGAAAAGGGTACCAATTTTAATGGCAGTGACTCTAAGTCCACAAGCTTTGAGAAGCAAACCAATACTACTGGCTGTAACACCTTTGCCAAGTCCACTAACAACTCCACCAGTGACCAGCACGTACTTCATTTTCTGAAAATTCCTCAGTCTCTTGAAAATGGTTTTGGTTTCTGCAGTGTTTGTAGCAGAAGCAGAGGAACACAGAATCTGTGTGTTGCAGCAATGGAGATTGGAAAAAGAAACAGAGTTTGAAGAAAGAGGAGGGAAAGTAGAAGCCAATGTCCACCAATGCTAATATTGCTTCCTTTATATACAAAAAAGTATCTGCTTCTGATTCCAAGGATGAGACATTCAAGAGAGAGAAAATATAACGGAAAAAACTTCATTCCAAAAATATAAATAAATTCCCGTTTTCAATTTCTTTCATTAAAAAAATAATTCATATTTTTTACTTTATTTTTATTATTATTAACATTAGACCTTGTAAGATTTTATATAGTGATTAAATAAACTTATTTATTTTTATAATACATATTTTTACTTGATTGATAGTATTGCTTGAAAAATCAACTTTTTTTAAGAATAATACTTAATATAAGCTGCAATTTAAATGAAATGCATCAACCCCAATTATTTATAG
>Ga0123341_1000304_pt1 | contig 27396 bp, 13 predicted proteins | sample Turbeapinknodule_FD_89959 | JGI IMG/M metagenome (GOLD analysis project Ga0123341, IMG submission 89959) | Root nodule microbial communities of legume samples collected from Mexico - Turtle bean Mexico pink nodule | ecosystem: Host-associated > Plants > Roots > Nodule | place: Mexico: Nepantla...
AGGATGCCGCCACTTGAGAGCTCTCAAAACTCACAAGATAAGACTAAGACTAAGAGGACAAGCCTCACTAATCATTCACACACAAAAATGTGCAGAGTAACTTTTCTCTATTTCATTCAACTTGTAAAATACACTAGGTAGGCCTCCTATTTATAGGTGAAGGAGCCTTGAAGAACAAGCTAAAGCGGTATGATGGAAAAAGGGAAAAATGGGCAGCCTTAGGGTTTGACTATGTCAAACCCGCATCCTAGACTTGTCCTTCTAGAAACTAGGTCAAAATTCTTTCCAAAAGAGCTAGGAACAAGCTAAAATGCTACCCAGACCCCCTATTTGCTAAAGGTGCCTTATTCTAGCCTATATTTGGTATTTGGACCCCTAAAGTGAGCCAAATCTTTACAACATATTTGCATCTTATAAGAAGACCAAAAGGAAGAATAATTGGTGTGATGGTTTATGCTCAGCTCCTCCTCTGGTGAGGTGCATGTGATCCTTGGTGGGTTTATGAATTGGTCGCTGAGATGACAGTTCACCATGTACTTTGTCTTTTGCTTCCTTGGTCATCTTCGTAGCTACTTGGATTGTATCATCATCATGGCTCTAGGAGGGACTACGATGATGGGTATTGCTATGTTTACGAGACACTTCCCCATACTTACTCCTAGACTTATGGGTTTTGTTTTCCTGAAGTTGTAAAAAATTATCCACTGTATCCCTCAACTGAGAAATTTCTATTGTTTGTTTTCTAGTATTTCATGGTCATCAATGGAATCTTGAGGGTTAAGCTTGCCATGAACATTAGATTGATGTGATGGATCACCCATTATTGACTTAGAACAAATTTTTTGTTACAAAGATTCAATTCAACTTGAGTCATCAAAATATTTTCAAAAATATTTAGTTTTTGTGAAGTAAATCAATGAATCTAAAATGAGTTTTCTCCAAGTTCACTCCTAGGAAAGTGAGGTGAGTCAAAATGGACTACTTAAGTACCAAGACTTTCCTGGCCAGAGCTTACCCTAGATAGTCCTAAGAAAAGTTCCCTTAAAGAACTTCAAAACAGTTTGGAAACATAAAGGTAATGTGTGAATGCAATAAAATGAACTTAAGATCAAAGAGAGATCTACTAATAGAAGGAAAGATCAAATCCTATGGATCACAGAGACCTAAATACAAGATAACAAAGGAAGGAAAGTAATACAGAAAAGTAAAGTAAGAAGAAAAATCCAGGTGAAGAAATAAAGTTAGACGAGTCCTAAAGAGAAAATGTAGTTGACACTAAGAGTCCACTAACACACTTCCACACTAATGCACGTTTCTAATATTATAATATCTATTGGGATTGCCTTTGGAGCATATTCCCAAACAACTCAAAAGTAAATAAAGTAAAAATTACACAAAGTTCTATCATACAAAAATTCATGAAAATTAGGGCAACAATGTTTATGAAATTGCTTTGGTGAATAAAGTTATTTTGTGTGGATGATCAATGAATATGTCCTCTAAATTCTATTTTTGCTTTCCTCTTATTTGATTTATATATTCTGAAGGAAAAATTGTCACTCTAAAAAAAGTATCTCAAAGATCTTCTTCCACGACACCGCAAATGATACACCAACACCTTTAAGCAATACTGAGTCCAAGAAAATAAAAACAATAAAAGATAAAATTTGAAAAACTAAACCAAATGGAATATGATGAGACAAAAGCAATAGAAAGCCAAAAAAATTGGCAAACAATAATTAAGGCTAAGAAGAAAAGCTAGCACAACAAATGGAACCTAACAATGACTCTAGAATAGATCACAAAAACAAAAATCTAGAATAGAAATGGCAGTGACTACTCCAGAATTTATGAAAATTTTTCTTGAAAGAATCTATGAATGAAATTTTTATGTAATAACCACGACACCATTTTTTATAAAACGATTTTTCAAGTCAAACGAATTAGTATTCAATGAGAAACAAATCAAATAGTTCCAGAAAAAAACAAGGCCCTAGGTTTTCAGAACTGGCCCATTTTTTTAGCATTAGCAAAGATTAATAAAACTTTTATTTCAGATTTTGTAGAACGAATTTGAGGCTCAAATTTTATCCACAACATATTAAGGTCTAGTAAATTTTTTAGATTAAAACACCAAAATTAACAAGGTCAATAAAATCCAGATCGAGAGTAAACACCATGGAAAATTTGTTTTGAAGCACCCTAAACGTCCTGAGTTTTGTTATTTATAAATTTTTTTGTATTTTGTTTTTGGAAGTGACTTTTTAATTGGATCATATTAGATATCTCATGTAAATTGTTTCATAATTTTTTGATGTAAAATGAACAAAATAAAATTGGAAAAATTAGGGAAAAATTTCATAAATATGAAAAAAGAAAAGAAATCTAGGAGTCCAAAGGAATTGAGAACAATACCACAAGACAAAATGTAAATAGATGTATTAAGTTGCACTAATGAACAAATAACACAACCAGAACTCAACGAACAAAAATAAAAAAAAGGCTCAAATGGTTATACTACTAATTTATGACAAACAATTTCACAAACACTTGGTGTGCTCTCTAAGAGACATTTGAACAAACACATATGTATAAGGCTGAAAATTTGAATTATATGACAAAATTAAGCAAAAAATACAAAAATATCTATTAGCACACTTTAACCGAATTAAGCATGTAAATAAACTAAAAAATTAACACATACCAAACCACAAACGTAAAACCAAATTGTTTTTAGTAAGTTTTAATGTGGAACACATATGAACGGGTTTGACAAAGTTTTAACCGATTAAAACACAAAACAAGCTAATTAAAATGTTTATATGGAAGATTAATTGGTAAAACAACACATAAACTTGAAAAACAACTGATTAAAATGAAGTAAAAATCAAGAACAACTTAGGAATATCAAGAAAATTGAAGAACATATGACGAAACTTGAATTCAAATGGTTAAAACTAAAAATAAACGGTTTAAAAAATGTTTAAACCACAGAAACACAAGATTAAATGGTGGAAAATGAAGAATAATGAATAATAATACAAGAACAAACCGAAAACAACACAAGAAAACAAGAAATCAACCATTTTTTTAGGAGTTTTAGGCTTATCTGAACCGTGAGTTCCTTACTCTAATTCACATGATGCAATTGTGTTCTTGTGTTTTGGAGAATATGATAGAAGGCAGTGGAAGTATTTGAAGAGGATGAAGGTTGTAGCGAAAGGCAATCAAGATATGGTTGAAGGCGTGGTGTTTCTATGTGTAAGGGCCAAGGAAGAGGTTAGGCCAACTTCCTTGTGTTTCTACTAGGCTTGAGAGAAATGTGTTGAAAATCAGAAACACAATTGAGTATTCATCCAAGTGTAAGAATTACAAGAGAGGAGCCATTTATTTATAGGCTTGAGTTCCTAAACTGCGCCTCTTGGATGCTTTTGCCTTAGTTAAGTTAAACTTAACTATGGTGAAGGTTAAAGGCAAGCCATCATCATCCAAGCTCATTAGGTGCTATAGAAACCTTTTCTTAAATGTCAAATGAAGGTTTCTATAGTTATTTTGAGTTATTTTTAACCTATTCTAAAAATGGGCTCAGAAATATAAAGCCAAAAGAAAGACTATTCTACTATTTACAAATTTATACAAACTAAGGCAAATATTTCTTTTGTATATTTTTGTGGATGACCTTCTGCTCTTAGCTGAGTGAATGGTGGCTTGGAAGTAAAGATGGGTCTCTCCCAGCTCTTGTTAGAGCTTTGCAAAACTAGCAACATTATCTTCTTTCCAAAAGAGTTTTTGATACACGATGGTCATGAATCTCTTAAATATTTTAAAATCCAAAGAAAACTTAACAAGAGACATGCTAAATGGGTAGAGTTTATTGAGAAATTTTCTTATGTGATTGTTCTTGCTGGTTGACTTGGTCGCAGGTTGACTCCGTTGACTGGTTTAGGCTCCGTCTGTCTCCTCTGGAATTTGCACTTCTCTTGGTTGTTGGAGGCTATACCTGTAGAAACAAAGGGCGCCCTTACGGTCGTTTGCACTCCGACGCTCAAGTCAGTAAGGGCTTATCAAAGAATAAGAAACAACTAGTTCCAGTATTCCAAAAGTGTATTCAGAATTGCATACCTTCACCTGAGACCTTGAGCCCTTTTTAAAGAGTATCGCTTGGTTACCACTAGCAACCACCTCCCCTCACGAGCCTCCTTTCTCCAGTGAGAGTATATTCAATAATAATAATTATGTTATAGGGTGAGTAATCTTAACAGCACAACTGTGTAGAATTCTATCTCCTTGGGGTGCAACATGTTAGAATTATAGGGCTAAAATAAGAGGGGGGAGGGTGAATTGCTTTTGAAATATTTTCGCAAGTAATGAAGGTAAAGTGAAAGGCTATGAAGAATTAATCAATGGAAAAACTTTCCAGCCAAATATAAAACTGTTTTAAGCTTGATGCAGAAATTCAACCGGTTTTTTTACGAATAACCGGTTGTTTTTATCAGCAGTTTTATCAAAACAGATTTAAAGCAATTTAAAGAGTGTAAGGATAGAGAGATTCACACAGAATGTTTATACTGGTTCACTCCAAACTTGAGCTACATCCAGTCCTTAGAAACCACTGAGAATTCACTATGTAATCAATCACATATTACAACCTTACACAACCACAAAGAGGTGACTTTGAATCCCACAAAGCTCACTCACCCTCTTTGCAACCACACACCACTCCAAGAATGTTGATCTTGATCCCCTCAAGAACACACAACACTTCTTGGCAACACTAGTACAAAAATACAATTATTAAGAAGGAAGAGAATAGAAAACACCTGGGTATATCACAAGATCAAAGATCAGAATACAATACCCAATCCTATTCCACACTTGAGATGACCCAAAGCTCTTTCAAAACTACAAAACTGTTTTTGATTGATCTCTTTTTCTTAGTTCATGCATAGGAGCGTAAAACCACCTTTCATCTTTCAATCAAATGGTTAAAACAGTTTACAACAAAAGCCCAAAAGCAGTTGGAATCATTCAAAACAGAAAAGCCACCTAACAACATTTTGTTAAGGTTTTCAACAAAACAGTCGGTTGATTTTTCGAAATAACCGATTGAATGTTATTTGACATCATTCAAAATCATTAAGTGTCAAATAACCTGTTGTTTCAAAATTTTAACCTATTAAAATTTGTTTGACAGTAAAGGCAAAGACAAAGCTTTTCCAAATCAGTTTGAAATCTACTAAGTGTCAAACAACCTGTTAAAACGAAATTTCAACTTGTTGAAATTTCACTTCCTTTTAGAAAATCCATCTTTTCAAAATGTTAAAGATTCAATTGAGCTAGGATCAACTTAAAGAGTGAATTAACAAGTTTCAAAAACTAGACACACACACACAACAACAACAAGGTCTTCAAGCTTTCCACTAGGATTTGGAGACATCAAAGCATCTTGTTCAACACAACAAACCCTAACAGAATAACCACCTGGGCACCAACGAAGGCAACCACTCTCGGGGTCGAAGCTGTTTTCAAGTATATTTGCTTGCTTTTACGTATACCATATGTAATGGCTCCAAAGAGAATAAAATCTCAACTGGAATATAACTGTGACATTATCTTTTATCTTTTACCTTTAAGGTGTAGACCGCAAGTAATTCTCATGATCTGAAGGATAAAGTGGTTGTCTATTGGATGGACTAGCATCTTGTTTCCATCCAAAACCTTGATTTTGATTACTTCTCCAACCTTGGTGCATGTTATTTTGATAATTTTTGTTGGAGAAACCACTTTGTCTTCCTTGGTTGCTCATATATTTAATCTCCTCTTCAGATGGACTATTCTGGAAAAAACAGTGACCATTTGGGTGCCTCCACAAAAATCACACCTCATTGGTTGATGTTGACTTTGACAAGAATGTGTAACTTGTATTTGTTTTGGCAAATAAGACATCATCTAGGTGAAAGCTTCAATATGCTATGTCAGAATTTTGTTTTAAACCAAAATCATATATGAAGTATTAAGGTTCAACATCCCTTTCTTTTGCTTAATTTGTACATCATTATAGGCTTGATAGTGTGTTGATGATAATGCATCAATAATATTTGTCGCCTGTTCTACATCAACAACCATTATTGTACCACAAGCTGCAACATCTAGAAACATTTTTGTATCAAAACTGAGGCCATTATGAAAGATGTTCAATTGTGCAATATCTTCAAACCCATGATTTGGGCATTTTATCTGTATCACTTTGAATCTCTCCCATGTTTCACAAAAGGATTCATCTAATCCTTGTCTAAACATAGAAATATCAGACTTTTTTTTATGTATCAGAATAGTGGAAAAAATCTTTGTAAAATTCCTTTACATCTTCCCAACTGGTGAGACTCTAATTTGGATGGGATTTGAGTCATTCCTTAGCTTTTCTTGCCAATGAAAAAGGAAACATATGCAAATAAACAGATTCATTATTACTTGATTGAAAGCCCATTGTTCCCACCAATTCATAAAATGTAGGCAAATGTGTATATGAATTCTTATGATCCATTGCTGTAAATTGATGGGTATTGATCAGATTGAGGGATGCAAGTTTCATCTCCAAGGCCTTAGTGGTAGCAAGTATTGCAATAGTAGAAAAATGCCTTGGCCCCTACTACCTAGCATAACCTTCAAGTATTCTTTTAGGCTGTGGTGGTTGTTCTTCAGCCATGTTGCTTTCTTCTTTCTTATAAATAAATGTGGTGGTGGAAGAAGTGGTTGATGATTCTTCTATAACTTCTTACTTCTTTTCTTTTTTTCTTTTTAACTTTGTTCTTCCGAGCTTCCTTAATTTTCGATTCAAATTGCAATTTGTCTTAGAAACCTGTCCTCTTAATATAATATAAGACAACTCACTCAAGGATTAGCACAAGGAGTAACTAGCAATAAAAAAAATATAGAAATTATAAAATTTAAAACCAATCTGAAATAAAAAACAATAAACAATTAAAAATATTCATAATATTTAGGAATTTGTACTCTGAAATTAAAATTGTTCCCATGCAACAACGCATAAAACTTGATGACTATTTTACGACAAGTGTACCGAGTCAAAAGTAATAAATTGTCGCTAAGGAAGGATTTCAAACCCACAAGGAACGGTTCTAAAATCTCAAGTATAACATTCACTAAATATAAGAAAATGTGTAAAAGTTTGTTTGTATAAAGAATTTGTAAGAAATTAAATAAATAAAAAAGTAAATGATTTGGATGATTTAATTAGGATAATAGGGATTGGGGTTAATTTTTCTCACTCGTCTGTATTTTCAATGAACAAAAACATATAACATTCCTTCTTGATTGAAATTGATGCATATATAAAAATTATTCATATCGATTCCTCGTATACAAAATTATTAAGAATGTCTCCTAAGTATCGATTCATCGCATATTTATAAAACTTCTTATCATTACGAACAAATGTTATAATGCAATTAACATTAAAAATCTATTCCAAGCATTCAAATGTGTTAAGCATTATCATTTAGTTCAAATGCCTAGAAGTACTTTCCAATCAAATCTAAGGATCAAAATTATTAATAAAGATTCGGACTTTAAGAATAAAATGATAATACCAATCACCAATCAAGAACAAAATATTATAAATAAATATTACCTCAATACAAAAGAGTTTGAAAAGATTACTCTCAATCTCAAAGGGAAGAATTAGCCACTCATATTGGCCATTACAAGCATGGAAAGCAAGAAAAGAAGACCCAAAGTGTTTTTCCTTGACGACTGCCTTCTCTAGGGTTTTTTTTTTTATCTCTGAGTATCCTCCTAATGATGTCTTGGGTTATGCCTCCCACTCATATTGTATTTAAGTTGTCCATTCTTCTTGAGCCCTTTTATCCCCATCTCCCCCTAGATTCCCCAAATTAGCACAAACATGGGAATAAATTGTTCTTATTCATCTTATAATAAAAAAATATATAAAAAGGTTAAAATTCCTAAATTAGAGGTTGAATGTTAACTCTATTAACAATTAAAGTCCATAAGTACCTATCTTTTTGCATGAAATATTACTAAATTATGACACTTATCAGCGCCCAAGGTAGTCTTGCTTGGAGAGAAGGATATTCTTATTATAAAGTTGGCTTAAAAATACAAAGCCAGGAAATACTATTTTATTATTTATATTTTATACAAAAAGGTAGATATTATTTATGAATCCTCCAAGTTGAATCTTTGCTCTTAGTTGAGACAAATGGTGGCTTTAACAAGGATGGTCCTTCATCAGGCTTTCCTCCTTAGAAAAGGATCTGACCTCAGATCCGACTCGTTTCGATCTTTTGGCCACCATGATAAAAAAATTCAGCACATTCCTCCCAATTCTAAGATCTATCTAAAGAAATTTGGAAACATGATAAAATACAAAAGATGTATAAAGTTTTTGCTTGTGTTTGTTTTTTATTTTGAAAATCTTTTTTAAAAGTTGAAATAAGAGTGGAAAAAGAAGTACCTCTTTCAAAAGAAGACTGTAATATGCAAAGAGGTTTGGTTGATGTTCCTTCCGGTTGACTCGATTGCCTTCGTACTTCTAACGAGGATCAAACGCCCAATTCTCTATGCCTTCGTTCTTGCTTTTCCTTCGATCGAACTCCTGAACTTGCAAAGACAAAGAGGCGCCCTAGAGGCCGTTTGCACTCCGACACTCAAGTCAATACTAGGGCTAGGAATCACCAAAACTCTTAGCTGTAAAAGCTCTGTGTAAACTGTGTGTGTATCACGTAAATGTTGCGTACCTTGTTAGGTTTGTTACTACCCTTTATATATACTCTAGGGTTTCTGCTGTTTCCACCATCCACATTTAGGGTTTCTGAGGGTATGCCCTAGTGCCGCTATCACCCACTCTTAGGGCAATCTAGCACGTAAGGCTCCCTCACTAGAGTGCAACCTCTAACGGGATGGCCACCTGGGTACCTACTTGTGCACCTAATCTCTGGGGCCATCCGTCCTGGGAGTGCCCTAACTGTTCACATGCCATGCATGCAGCCTACCCCTGGAACATAACCCTCATGGGCCTTAACTCTTCCAATGGTTCTTTACTTGTGCTACGCCTGAATGCGCTATTCACACCACACGCATGGAGCCCGCATGATCTAGGCTTCTCCCTACTGATAATTGGTGTGTTGTCTGGGATCCACCTCTCGTAGTCCAGCCCTATTGTTTGAGTCACAGATGTCTGATGTCACATCGCCCTCACTCTATTGCCGAGGACACATCAGCACATCCTGGTGATCGACGTCTGACCACTCTTCGTCACCTTGGCTCGCGTCGCTCACGAGACACTGGCCCATGCCGCTCGTGGGACCCAACTTACGTGGTGCATCATTACTAGCAGTCAACGACGTCCGAGGACTGGTTGGTACACAAGCCCCCCAGTCTCGAGCTGTTAACTTGTTCAGCGAAGAGACTATGTCGTCGCCCCTAGCGACCTACGTGGCTCTATGTGACGGGACGTGAACAGTGCTCCAAAGTGACGCTTCTCTGTACCCATTTTAATTTGCGCACACGTGGCTAGATCAACGGCTAGTTCTTAACGCCGCTTGCGCTCCCTCGTTTACGTTAAGCCTTTCAAAAACACGCGTTTCGTCACTGTTCTATCACTTCTCTGAAATTTCTTTTGATCGTTTCACTTTCTCCTTGAAAGCTCTCACCTTTCCTTCTTCAAAGCTCAGAACTTCCAACCCACTTTGCTCAAAAGGTATGATCTTTATGCATTGATTGCCCTTCCCTTACGATTCCGCTGCTCATACATGCGATAAACTACTCTGGGACTGTTTAAGTTTTTGCATTTTAGGTTTTCTCTGTTTTTCTTCTGTTCCTCTATTTTTTCTGGGTTTCTCGAGTCACGCCATCTTCTTCCACTAAACCCTCGTTTCTTCCTTCTTTTTTCTATTTTTTAGCTTTCTCCTTGAAATGGCTTGAACAAAAACCACTTCCAACCCTCCTCCCAACGTAGATTACAAAGCCCTCTACCCTGAGCCTCCACTGAACTCCTCACCGAGACCTCCACTCTCACCTCCAGCGAGGATGTAAGGAAGCATCAGGATGAAGAGCCTGATTGGAAGGGACAAGTATTTGGGAGAGAGAGTGATGTATATGTTTTGGTTTGTCCCTGCGCGAAGGGCGAACCCGTGTGCACTGACGATCGCGCCAACGATGGAGAGCCTTTCTTCTTCCTCTACTCCACTGTTTTCAAACGGATAAAACTCCGCCTACCACTCACGAGCTTCAAGAGGGCGCTCGCTCTTAACAGAGGTCAACGTGGCTCTTGCCCAGCTGCATCCTAACAGCTGGGCCTTCATGAGAGCGTTCGCCATCTTATGTAACCATTTCGGGCACCCTCCCTCCGTCGATATCTTCCTCCTCTTCTTCAAGGCCAAAGTCCCGGGAAGAACCTCTGGGTGAGTTTCAGTGGAGTGGTGGGGAGTGTCCTCCTCACACTCTTCCAACAATCTTATAAAGGCTTCAAAGGGAAGTTCTTTAGGGTGTGCTTCACCGACCACGACCCCACCCTACTGGATGAGTTTCCCCTTTACTGGGTGGGGCAGCTGAAGCTCAAGAAGCCCAAAACCCTCGAGGAACTGGCTCCTCCCATCGTGAACTGTGCCAGGTCCTTGCAAGTCTAGGAGCGGTGTTCAACACCACCCAACTGATCAAGCACGAGTTCAGCTCCTTTAACCTCAAGGGCTACATCAGTACTTGTTCACTTCTTTCTCCACTTTGTTGTGTATATCTGCTATCAACTTTTATGCTTGTGTATTCTGTTTCTTCATGCTTATACATTTACTAGTCTACTACTATGACTCTTGTATTTCTCGTTGATGAATCTTTTCAACCTATTGGTGCAGGCATGGTACTGAGCGAGGAGAAAAGGAATAGGCTGGCTGAGGTGATTGCCTGCCATCAAGGGATAGTTGATGGTGCGGGTGCTTCAGCCCCTTCTGCTCTGCTCCTATTGTCGCGGTTCCTTTTGTCGTTGCCCAGGCCTCGCCTACTCCAGTCCCCCTTAAGAAGAATAAAGGGGTGGTGGAGATTGACTTGGAGGACGAGGACACTGGGAGGGCATCATCTTCAATAGGCGAAGGGTGGTCGTGGCGACGACCTCACACTCTGCCACAAATAGTTGTCCCGCCTCATTCAGGGATCATCCCCCAGTGCCTCCTCCACCTGCGGACTTCTCGCGCTCGAGGGTGGTGGGGAGAGTGCCCCAGAAATGACCAAGTGCCACTCGCCCCTGAGCTACGCGTTGTTCTCCAATACACCCTCAAGAGCTTCCAAGAGAAAGGGGCAGCGGAGGATTTGGACGAAGACGCGCTGAGGGAACGTATGGGCCATGGCCTCGACGAGTTCCTTGTCAACGCAAGTGCCCTCGCGGGTCAGGTGGAGGCGAGGATGAGGGAGGAACTTGCCCTGATGGAGGCAAAGATGAAAGAGGAGTTGACTCTAAGGGAGAAGAGGATGAAGGAGGAGCTTGCCCAGCAGGCCCGGGTCTTTGCCATTCACGAAACCGCCCTGACCCAGAAGCTAAGCATCCTCCGTCAATCGGAGAAAGATACTGAGAAGCAGCTCTTCGACAAGGGTCAGGAGGCTGTCCAACGGGAGGCAAAGATCCTGCCCCTCTGCACCAGGGTGATTAAGCTGGAGGAGCAGGCGAAGGAAACTAAGGCCAAGATGGCTAAGCTCGAAGATAGGGCCACTAACAAAGAAGTACAGCTTGGCCGGGTGGAGGGTGAGCTTGCCCAATAGGCTGAAGCCTTCAAGAAGACCGAGACGGAGCTCATCGAAGACGCCGCTGACACCTATGTAGCAGGGTTCGAGAATGCCCTTGCTCAGGTTGCTTGCGTGCATCTTGAGATGGACACCTCACCCTTCGCAACGTCAAACCGGGTTGTAGATGGGCAGCTCGTGTCCAGGGCCCCTCCTTCTTAATTTGCAAACTTTAGCCTGTCGATGAACAACATACATTTGTACCTTTATATTTATGCTTGTTTGCCTTTAACTGCCTTCTTGATCCTGGTTTGTTAACTGCTATGTCTTTATCTTACTTTAGTTTGCCTCTTCGTCTTGATCGCTTACTGTCGTGCCTTGCACTAACTTTCGCTAACAACGCTTCTGACGATCATCCATACTCTAGGTAGCACGCCTATCCACCCCTGCTCTTCCTTACCCTCTTCATTATGGCTTAAGGCAACGGTGGTGTGCACACGAACCTTTAACTGACCTAACCTCCGTAACACAAAGGAGTGAGGACTCTTTCTAGTCACTCTCCAAAACTGCTTTATAAGATAAGGGAGAGAGACCCACTGACTGAATTTGCTCCTACTTCACTGAGTAAGGAGATGCTTTGCTGATGCCGATGGAGAACCGTGTTGTCCTCGCCTTGGCGTTCTCACTCAAGAGGGAGGCGCACTCCGCGCTATCCCGCTTCGAGTCTTTTAACCCAAGGAGAAATTCGTATTTGTCCCCAGTCTGACCACAATGGGTTTGGAGAGAGTTCACCTGCCGGACCATACTGTCTCCATTACGGCGCTCTCACTCGAGAGACGGAGGCGTTCTCTACGAACCGTCCTTCCCAGTCTCAAGACTTCTAGCCAAAGGAGAAACTCATGACTGACCTCGTCCTTGCTGTATGAAGTCAATGGAGGGTTTAACTGGTGAATCGTGTTTCCCCGCCCTGGCGTTCTCACTCAAAGGGGGAAGCGTTCTGTGCGAACCATCACGCCTTCCCTTAAGGATTTTAACCCAGGCGAAAGGTTCTAAACATACCTCGTCCTTGCTGTATAAAGTCAAGGAGAGGTTTTATTGGGAAACTGCACTGTTCAGCCTTGGCGTTTTGACTCGAGGGGAGGTGTTCTCTACAAACCTTCTTTTCCCACTCTCGAGACCTCTAACCCAAGCGAACAGCTCGCAACTGACATCGTCTTTGCTCCAAGGCAAAGGAGGATTTCACTGGCGAACCATACTTGTTCAACCTTGGTATTCTCACTCGAGGGGGAGGTGTTCTCTACGAACCTACCTTTCCCGCTCTCGAGACTTCTAACCAAAGTGAACGGTTCGTAACTGCATTGTACAAAATATTCGAGAATATACTTCAATCGATATTTATTGGGTGACCTCGTTAAAAAACCCTTGGAAGGGAAAAAGAATGTCCCCTACAAACTATGTACAATGCTAAAGTTCAACTGAAGTAAAACTTGAGGTTGGACGCATTCCATGTACAAGGGCCTCTGTCACTCTGAAAGGATCAGTCCACTTGGGGTACAACTTGTTCTCTAGCTGGTACGAGTGGGCCTTTCGCATCACCAGGTCAGCGACCTAGAACTGACGAAGTCTCAGCTTGGAGTTGTACTTGTACTCCACCCTTCTCTTCAAGGCTTCAACTTTAATTCTTGCTTCCTCCCTGACTTCATCCAGGAGATCCAAGTTCACCTTTCTTTCTTCATTGGACTCTTCAGCCACAAAGTTCTAGAAGCGTGGCGAGTTCTCCTGGATCTCCACGAGAATCATCGCGTCCGACCCATACACCAAGCTAAAGGGTGTTTCTCTGGTGGTGGACTGGGAGTGGTGTGGTAAGCCCACACAATTCTAGGAACCTCCTCTGCCCAAGTCCCTTTGGCCTTCTCTAGCCTTCTCGATCCTTCTCTTTAGACCCCTGAGCTGGACTCAGTTGGCAGACTCAACCTACCCATTCGTCTAGAGGTGCTCGACTGATGCGAACACCTGCTTTATTCCAACTTATGTGCACAACTTGCCCAACTGTTGGCTTGCGAACTGGGTGCCATTGTCGGACACCAACCGTTTCGATACCCCGAAGCGGCAGACTATGTTCTTCCACACGAAGTACTGGATCTTGTGGGTTGTGATCTGCACCACTGGCTTAGCCTCTATCCACTTCGTGAAATACTCTATGGCGACCACGAGGTACTTCATCTATCGTATCACCAAGGGAAAGGGTTCCAGGATATCAATTCCCCAGGTATGGAATAGCCAGGGGCTGTAAATCGACCTGAGCTCTTTTGGTGGCACCTTGTGCCAGTCAGCATGCTGCTGACACTGCTTGCACTATTGTGCGTACCTCGTGCAGTCTTCCCTTACGGTTGGCCAATAGTACCATGCCCGAATGGCCTTCGATGCTAGAGATCGACCAACGATATGATTCCCGCATATCCCTTCGTGGAGCTCTACCATTATTCGTGCGCATTGGTCGCCACTTACACATACCAAAATTGGGCGGGTGAACCTATGTCTGAACAACTCTCCGTCGATGAGAGTGTACTTAGCCAAATTTTTCTTTATTTTTTTGTCCTCTGTGGGTTCCAATGGGAGTATCCCATCAGCCAGGTAATGCTTGTAGGGCGTCATCCAAGTTTCTCCTCCTTCGCTCAGGCAGACCTGCAATGATTCCTCCCCAAGAACTGGATATGTGCTTATCCTGGGAGTTTTCAGTGTCTCCTGAGTCAGTGACCGATGACTCCTCGTCCCCCCTCTCGACGTGTTGACCTGATGGACCCCCACCAAATTATCTGCGCTGAAGGTTCGAGGTGTCTTCAAGGTTTCCTGTATGACGGTCCTTTGTCTGCCCCCCTTGCCTGAGCTAGCGAGCTTAGCTAGAAAGTCAGCTCGGGCATTCTGCTCCCTAGGGACATGTATAAGCTCGAACACCGCAAACGACCCCTTCAGAACTTGGACGTAACCTAGGTATGCGACCATCTGAGGATCTTTGGCCTGGTATTCTCCCATTACCTGACCTATGACCAGCAGGGAGTCACTCTTCACCAACAAACTATGCACACCCATCTCCTTGGCTAATAGCATGCCAGCGATCAGGGCTTCGTACTTTGCTTGGTTGTTGCTGGCCTTGAAGGAGAACCGTAGGGCCTGCTCGATTAATAGCCCGTTCGGTTCCTCCAAGATGACGCCAGCTCCACTGGCTTGCTGGTTAGAGGACCTATCTACAGAGAGCACCCATCGGAAGTTGGCTTCCTCTTGGTGTGCATCTGCCAAGAAGAGCTCTACCACGCAATTTGTGTAGACTTGGCCTTTGATAAGGCCTCTGGGCTCGTACTGGACATCGAACTCTGATAGTTCCACTTCCCAACGTACCATCCTCCCCGCCACGTCCGGCTTCTGTAGGACTTTGCGGATAGGCAGGTCTATCATCACCACTAAAGTAAAAATCTGGAAGTAGTGAGAAAGTCTCTTTACTAAGAACACCAATGCCAGGGCCGCCTTCTCTAGGGCCTGGTATCTTACCTCGGGCCCCTGCAATACTTTGCTCACAAAGTATATTGGCTTCTACACTTGGTCTTGTTCCTGCACAAGGACTGAACTGATCGCCCGTTCTGTTACTGCGAAGTATAGGCGAAGCGGAGTACCCAGCTGTGGCTTGCACAACACTGAGGGACTGGCTAGGTACTCCTTTAGCTTGAGGAACGCCTCCTCGCACTCCCTGGTCCAGATGAACCTGCTATTCCTCCTTAGACACTAGAAGTAAGGGTGACCTTTGTCTCCTCCAGCCGATACAAATCTAGACAGAGCGGTCATCCGCCTGTCAACTACTGCACCTCCTTCATTGAGATCGGACTCCTCATCGCGAGGATTGTAGAGCACTTCTCAAGGTTCACCTGTATCTCACACTCAGTGAGTAGGAAACCCAAGAACTTACCCGCTTCCACCCCGAACACACACTTCTTGGGGTTCAGCTTCAATCTATACCTAGATATTGTTGTCAATAGCTCTTCTAGATCAGCGACATGTTGATCCTTCACCTGTGAGGTCACCACCATATCATCCACATAGGCCTATACATTTCGCCCTATCATGGGCGCAAGCACTCTGTCCATCAGCCTCTGGTAGATGGCACCTTCATTTTTCAGCCCAAAGGGCATCACTGTGTAACACTAGTAAGACAACTCTGTCATAAACGTTGTCTTGCATACAGGAAGCTGAGCAACCTGCAACTCGAGGCGCTATCCACCAAAGCGTCTATGCTTGGTAGGGGATAAGAGTCCTTCGGGCAGGCCTTGTTGAGGTCCGTGAAGTCCACGCACATCCTCCACTTCCCGTTGGCCTTCTTCACCAGGACCACGTTTGCCAGCCACTCGGGGTACTGAATTTCACTGATGTGGCCAGCACTCAGCAATTTCTTTGTGTCTTCCTTGATGACCTGCCGCCTCTCTTCGTTAAACTTTCTCCTTCTCTGGCGGACAGGCCTGACCTAGGAGTCCATCGTAAGGCGATGGCATAGAAAGTCAAGGTCTATGCTAGACATGTCCGAGGCGGACCACGCAAAGGCATCTAGGTGTCGCGCTATGACCTCGGCAATCTGGTCCTGCGTCCCTTGGCCTAGTGATTTTCCAAGTTTGAACATCCTTCCTCCGATCTCCTGCTCCAGGACGTCTCCTGCTGGTTCGGGTCGCCTCTCCCGGGCGATCTCTGCACGGGCAATCTCTGCACGGGCGACCCCTTCTTCACTTGGTGCCCGGGTGGTGACTGTGAACACCCCTCTCTTTGTCTTGAGGCTATTCTCGTAGCATCTTTTAGCCTCCTTCTAGTCTGACTTGATGGTGATCACTGTTCCCCGCAAGTTAAGCAGCTTCATCTTCATGTGCCTTGTTGATGCCACTGCCCTTAACCTATTTAGTGCGGGCCTACCCAACAGTATATTGTAAGCTGAGGGGTCGTTAACAACAAGGTACCTGATGTTGTCTATACTAGAGGCGACACCATCTATGAAGGTGGTTTTTAGCTCTAGGAGCCCGCGCATCTCCACCTGATCTCCCGCAAAACCATACAAACAGCCAGTGTAAGGCCTCAGTTGATTAGGAGACAACTGCAACTTGTTGAAAGTCGACCAGAACATCACGTTGGTCGAGCTTCCCTGGTCCACCAGGACACGGTGTACCTTTCTCCATGCGGTCACTACTGAGATCACCACTAGGTCATTATCGTGGGGGACGAAATCTCGAAGGTCGGCCTTGGTGAAGACAAGGTCGACGTCAAGGGCCTGATCTGCCTCTTGCGCCTCTACCGTCATCATCGCTCGCGTATACTTCTTCTGCTAAGAAGCGGTGCATCCTCCACCTGAGAAACCCCCTGAAATGGTGTGAATCTCGTCGTGAACAGGCATCTCATGCCCTTGATCTCCTCTTAGCGCTGTCAATGTCTGGGTTCCCTGTGACTCCATCAAGTAGTCCTTCTGGAAACCATTATTCACCAGCTTGTCTAACTGGTGTCCAAGGGCCAAACAGTTACGTATGAGGTGGCCAAATGCTTGGTGGAACTCGCACTAGGCGTTCTTGTTAGGCCTCAACCTCTTCTCCGTCTTTGCGACAAGCGATCAGCTCCTTCAAGTCAACTAAGAAGTTGTGCTTTGGTGGCATGTCGTCCCTCGTGCATCCCCTAGTTTGGGGCTTCCTGGGCTCGTAGGGCTGCTGCTTCACTGGGGCCCTCTTCTCCGTTGTTGCCTCATGTACCCTCATGGGTTGAGGTCGACTTGGCGCTCACGGGCGTGTGGGGACAACGCAGGTGCGCTTCTCGTTGACTTCTCCTTCCACAACAATATGAGCCACCGCTCGACGCCTGATCTCGCCGAAAGTCTTAGGACAACTCCTTATGAGCGACTCACTGAAGGGTCCCGGCACAATCCCTTTCCTGAACGCGTGCACCATCATGTTCTCATCCTTGGTGTTGAGCCTCACCACCTGTGCCCCAAAACGATTGAGGAAATCCTTCAGGGACTCTCCCTGATATTGTCTTACGTCGAAAAGATCATAAGAGATTGGCGAGGGAGCCCGACTGGCTATGTATTGCTCCCTGAACAGTGTAGAAAACTACGTGAACGACGTCACATGCCCATTAGGGAAGCTGACAAACCAATCCAGCATTGTGCATGTCAGTGTACTCATGAGCATCTTGCAACGCATTGCATCGGAGCCTCCAGTTAGCATCATCTGTGTGTGGAAGGTCCTCTACACTTGTGAAGGTGGCTTTAGGACCCACGAACGTGGCTGGTATCACGACGTCCATGATCGCCTGCAAAAACGGCATTGGGAAAGCCCTGGGTAGTGTGGCTGGTACTTGCGACACGGCCAGATCTATCTGTATACTTTCTTGATCCATTCTTGATGCCGCCACCGTTTCTTGAAGGGCGCGCATCGTTTCCATGATCTGTTGCATGGTGATGCTCTCGCCTCCGTTTGGTGCGACGATTCCTTGCCTCGTGTTTCTCATCTTGATGGATCTTAGCTTCGTTCTTGTGAATGGGAAGAAGTTTTAATTCGTCCCCCATGGTGGGCACCAAATGTTCCTACCGGTTGACTCGATTGCCTTCGTACTTCTAACGACGATCACACGCCCAATTCTCTATGCCTTCGTTCGTGCTTTTCCTTCGATTGAACACCTGAACCGGCAAAGACAAAGGGGCACCCTAGAGGCCGTTTGCACTCTGACGCTCAAGTCAATACTGGGGCTAGGAAACACCAAAAAACTTAGCTGTAAAAGCTCTGTGTAAACTGTGTGTGTATCGCGTAAATGTTGCATACCTTGTTAGGTTTGTTACTACCCTTTATATACTTTATGGTTTTCGATGCTTCCGCCACCCACATTTAGGGTTTCTGAGGGTATGCCCTAGCGCCTCTATCACCCACTCTTAGGGCAATCTAGCGCGTAAGGCTCCCTCACTGGAGTGCAACCTCTAACGGGATGGCCACCTGGGTACCTACTTGTGCACCTAATCTTTGGGGCCATCCGTCCTGGGACTGCCCTAACTGCTCACGTGCCATGCATGCATCCTACCCCTGGAACATAACCCTCATAGGCTTTAACTCTTCCAGTTGTTCTTTACTTGTGCTACGCCTCAATGCGCTATTCACACCACACGCATGGAGCCCTTGTGATCTAGGCTTCTCTCTAATGATAACTAGTGTGTTGTCTGGGATCCACCTCTCGTGGCCCAGCTCTGCTGTTTGAGTCACCGATGCCCGATGTCACATCACCCTCACTCTGTTGCCGACGACACATCGGCACATCCTGGTCATCGACGTCTAACCACTATTCGGCACCTTGGCTCGCGTCGCTCGCGAGACACTGGCCCATGCCGCTCGTGGGACCCAACTTACGTGGCCCACCATTACTAGCAGTGAACGACGTCTGAGGACTGGTCGGTACAATGAGAATGATACAAGAAAAGATAGAAAAAGAAAAAGGTAAGAAATGACCTTTCTTTTAAGGTTAATGTACCCTCTTACCTGAGAAATAGTCAAAATGACTCAAGAAGTAGTCCTATGTTTTTTAGACGTATAAAGTTGCTTAATCTTTTCATTTGATTATTGTATTTCAAGCAATCTTTAACAAGGTTTTTCAGAGGAATTTGTGTTCTTGTCTGGTTCAGCCTTAGAGAAAGATTTTTAAAAATTGAAATGTGTTTATAGTTGATTTTTCACTTCTTGTGATTGAAAAACTAGAAATATTTTGCAATTTTTCTTCAAATTCTTTGTCTCTTCTAACATATTCTTTTTCTTCCTTTAAAAATTTCTAACCTATTGTAATAAATTTCCTCAAATCCTTAAAACTAGGTGTAGTAACAATAGGATCAACAAAGGATATCTTTTTATAAGACCTCTCCTTAGATTGTAGTTTGGAAGGGTAACCCTCCCCATTGTAATCATTTATAGGGTATGAGGTGTTAGGGTATGAAGCTTTATTATGGTGGTGATGAAACAAATTTTCTTCTCATACTTGTCTTCAACTCAGTCCAGTTTAAAATCTCTTATTTGTGACTAATCCTAACATCTTATTGCCTTTGTTTCCACCAAGAGAGATAACATAGTCGTGAAAATATTGAGTAACCATGATCAACCTTAGCCTCCCATTCTAAATATACCACAACATTTTTATGCCCATAAAAAGAAGGGAGGTTTATTTCATGCTCAGTAGAATCTGGGAAGGAAGTACCCTTATAATATGTTTGTTTCCTATGTGAATTTTATCTATATTTATGATTCCTAACCTGACTCTTAGATCTTTCTCTATCCCTCTCTTGAGAAATCATAAATTTAGAAAACATTTCTTTCAAATCAGACATTTCTATTGTTTGTTTTGCTAGTGTGTCACGGATATAATTAAAATATTGAGTATGAAAATTGCAATGAACACTAGATTAATGTAATGTATCACTCATTGTTGATTTAAAATTGAAAATGTTTTCACAAAAAGAAAAATTAAAAGTCAACCTGAATGAGCAAAAGATTTTCAGAAAGATTTTTATATTTTTATGAAGTAAATCAAGAGATCAAGTATGAACTTTCTACAAGTTTACTCCCAGGAAAAATGACTTTCCTACTTAAGTACCAAGACTTTCTTAACCAGAGCTTACCTGAGATAGTTCTCACAAAAGTGTCCTCAAAGAACTTCAAAACAATTTTATAAGCGAATGTAAGTGTGAGAAATGCAGAACAAAAGTAAAGATTAAAGAAAGATCCACTAGTAATCGACAAAAGATAAAATCTATGTATCACAGAGACTTATAAATCAAGGAAATAAAGGAAGAAATTAAAAGTAGAAATTAAAGTAATAAAGGAAAATGCTAGTGCAAGTAAAACTAGTTGAATCCTAAGGTGCAAGTGCAGGTGACACTAAGAGCCCCCTGACACACTTACAACACTAATGCACGTCGAAGAAATTAAAAAGTCTTTCTGAATTTCTATTGGAGAAAATTCCCAATTAAGCCAAAAGTAAAAATACATAAAGGTTTTGTGATACCAAGAAAAATACAAGATTAAAAAAAAATTGAACCAGTTTGGATGAACTCTTTGAAGCTTTTGTGATGTTTGATAATTCAACATTGTCTACTGAATTCTCTTGTCTCCTCCTCTTTCTCCTTTGAAATAGTCTTTGCAAAATAGCACCTTAAGGAAGAAACCGAAGAATCCTCTTTCCTCGACACCAACAACTTGCAAACTCCAAAGCATTCACCAACCAAGGAATATAAGAAATAAAGCAAGAAAAACACAATTTGAAAAGCTAAACCAAAAAGAGATCAATTTGAAAAACTTCAATGTAAAACCAAAGAAAAGACAAAAAAAAAGACAAAAAAAAACAATTAAAGGTAAGAATACAGGATAAAACAACACAAAAATGAACCTGAGAGTGGTTTTAGAATAGAGTAAAAACCACAAACAAACTATATTGATCAATGTGAAAAACTTCAATGTAAAACCAAAGAAAAGACAAACAACAATTAAAGGTAAGAATAAAGGCTAGAACAACACAAAAATGAACCTAAGATTGGCTCTATAATAGAGTAAAAACAAAACAAAAAAACTAGATTTTTCACTGGCAGCGAGGCTTCCCAAATTTATGTAAAACGTTCTTGATGGAATTTGGATCTAAAATTTTAACCAGTTATAGATAACATCTCAAGAATAAGTGTCTCAAAATTCCAAGTCAAACAGATCATTGGATTATTTTTAACAAATAAATTACCAAGAGCTCAAATTCTCATTCAAACCCAGATTTCAACTTGAACGTCCTGGCTTTTCAAATTTATCATACTTTTTGTAATTGGAATTAGGACGCTTCTTTTTTACCCAACATCAATGACATATTGAAAATTTTAGATATAAAAGTTCAATTGATTTGGACAAATGTTTTTATCACAATAAATTTCCTAATGCAGAGCAATTTTACACAAAGTTGGCAGCTAGATAGAAATCTAAATAAATGAAGAAAAGTTACACAACTACTAGACACAATTGGAAAATTATGTAACAGAAAGAACTAATGAAAAAGTAGCACTCAAGAACTCAAAGATTACAAAAGAAAGTGCTCAAAAGCTTGTACAAATTTTATGACAAAAACACAAATACTTGGTGTGCACTTCTAAGAGGCATTTTAACAAACACATATATAATAGGTGGGAAACTAGAACTATGTGACAATTCGAACAAAAACTAGACAAGATTAATGACAAAAAAATATTAAAAACATAAACCCTCACCTATTTGCACACAAAACTGAATCAAAACTTGAAGAACATAAAAGTAAAAATACCCAAATTTGAACCAAAATGAATTTGAACACAATTCTTTAGGGGTTTTGGTGCGGATTCTTCACTCATCACAAGAAACAACAAAAATTAAAAATAGATAACCGTACAACATTAAAATATGGATGAACCTAACCTAACACATGAACATGAAGAACAACCCATGGAATTTCAAGAAACATGAAAAGCAATCAAAATAATTTGTGCAAAATGAAAATAATTGGTGGAAACTCAAAGTAATCGGTGGAAATTGAAAATAAACTGTGGAAACTTACAAAAAATTGAAGAACACATAAAGTCTTATTGGGATTGGAGTCTTGCTTTGATCCACCTGATGCAATTTCCTTGTGTGTTCAATGAAGATTGATGGAAGACAGCGAAAGACTTGTAGATTTGTGGAGGAAACACTAAGCGGTCATTGAAGTTCTTGGTTTGGGTATGAATTTTACAAGGTGCAAGGGCCAAGGAAGACGTTAGGCCAACTTTCTTGAGTTTCTTAGAATGCAAGAAGCATCATAAAGAGAGACTTGAATATAATGTGCTGAGAGAAACACAATTTCATATATCAATCAAGTCTAAAAATTTCAAAAGGGATTCTCTTATTTATAATTTAGAGACTCCTAATACTGATTAATGAGCTTCTCAAAATACTTTCCACTCCTAACATGCCATGTGGCAATCCTCTGAATGGAAAACTATCATTTCCTATCTTTCCATGTGGCAATTTTATTTACAAGAAGCTTTCCATACCTAGTTTTCCATGTGGCAATCCTATTTACAATAAGCTCTCCATTCATAGTTTTTCATGTGTCTTTAAGTGATTTGGAGAGTCATGGAAGGAGGCACCTAACTTCTTAAGGAACTTGAAGAGTAAATATGCAAAGTAAGAGGTTCCCAAGGTAGTCTTGCTTGGAGAGAAATATATTTCTATTCTAAAGTTGGCTGAGAAATACAAAGCCAGAAAATATTATTCTATTATTTACATTTTATACGAAAAGGCAGATATTATTTATGAATTCTTCCAAGTTGAACCTCTGCTCTTAGTTGAGAAGAATGATGGCTTTAGCAAGGATGGTCATCCATCACTTTTGTTACATAAATGACTATTAATTAGTTAGCTTGTTTAAGTCCTTACACATAGAAAACATCTTTAACAATGATTGAGTAATGCTCTCCTATACCTCCTTTGCTCTCCTATATCAATTTCACAAACTTTGAAGCATCATCGATGTAATCCCCTTATTAAATTGGGTCTAGTATTGTTACATGCACTACTATAAAAAAATCACTAAATAGAAACTAACTTTACACACAAAAAATACTAATCATTAAATTGGTAGCTAAAACATTGGTAGCTAATTAGATAATAATTTAGAAACTATTTATCAATAATGAAAACTAATTTGGATATCAATAATTTTTATATAATAATATTTAATTTAGTCAATATAATTTTGTCACTAAAATTGATTTCTATTTAATAATTTTCTTGTATTGACATGACACTTTTAAGCACCTACCTATCTTAGTCATTTGGTAAATCATATTTTCTAACTCTACAACTTCTAATAAAAACCTCTTTTAATATAATAGAAACAAGAAATAAAAGGTGAAGTATATAATTAAAAAAGTTTTTGAACTGTTTAACTTGTCCATGAAAATCAGACTTGTTTCCTAAGCCAACTTTGTTAAAACCACGGTTATGTGAACCTAGTAAAGAAATCAAGTTTGTTTCTTCCCATTGAAAACATAGCCAAGGCTTTTATAAGATAGTGAAATTTATCTCGCAGAACTTGACAATTTTCACAGTTTTTGGTTGGTTTACTAGTTTCAACACAATTATAAAAAATTATAGATAATTTCTAGATTTTTAAAATGAATTTTAACATTTTTAAACTCTTATTCTAAGGTGGTGTTGACTTTATTTTTCAATCAACTATTTAAACTTTTTAATCTATTTTTTAACTGATCTAAAGCACATGGCTAAAATAAATTGTTTTTTGGTGAAATTATAGATTCCTCGTAATCATTCTACTTTTTTTAGAATCAATTACAAAATCAATTTAGTTTTGGCGTAATCTGGATATAAAAAAATTATATGGTCAATCAATTCAACAATATTTTGAAATATATAATTTTAAAATTATTTCTAACAGAAAATGAAGGATTTTATTATACCTGACAAATTACAATTGAATAATAATATATAAAACATCTACCTTATGATTAATTCATGTAAAATTTGTATTTTAACTTATAATGGTTAGAAACTATAGTTGAAAAACATTAAAAGAGGAAGAAAAACACTATACTGAAAAGAAAAGTTAATCAGAATTAGATTCGTTATTTACCACAATATTTCATAGCAAAAAGTTTACCTTTATTGATTACGATAATCGTCAAATGTCCACAAGGTTCATAAGATGAATATTTCTTACGTGTAAGCTTAGTTTAATTTAGTGAATATTTTAATGCATGGAAAGATTAAAAGAATAGGCTTATCAATTTTAAAAACTCTCCAATAGTTAATTGATTGCGCTAGTTATATTAATTAAAATTATGCCTTTAACTAAATAAACAAAACTCAACATAACATACAATACAACAATGAAATTGTGTTACGTCACACTTTATATATATATATATATATATATATATATTAAAAGAGGAAGCTGGTGATATTCCCACTATTTACCTGCATGTTCTTTAAAATGATGATAATAATTTAAACTTTTTTTTGCTCTCAAGCATAACACGGTGAGTGATTCGAAAATAGTAGTAACCTAAGCATGGATTCGCATAATAATGAAATTTTAATAAAATATTATGTGAGTGTTTAAGCATGTTAGGTAGAGAATGGAATATATGCTAAATAATTCCAAAAGAGCTATTGTATAATATTGCGAACAAAGTGGATTTCAATTTACGTGCCCCAAAAGAGGGAAAGGCATAAGCTTTATCCTCTTTGTCGAGATCATAATCTTAATAATATATACATTTCCACATGCATGTAAAAGCAAAGAAACATATATTGTTTCACCATAGAATAAGTAAATAAAATGCACATACTATTTAATTAGCTATACATAGTGAAAGGTCGACCACCATCATTATTCTTGTCTATTTTATGTCGGTATATTGACATGTATATGTATATAGTGATATTAATCATTCATTAAATTAATAGATATTTTGTATGAAAAAATGAATGAATACTAAAAATCAAAAAGTTATATAATCATATATAATTTTTCTTGTCGGCTAACTTTGGTCGGTTTTCGAGTTGAGCTTTGGTTTGACTGGTATTCACTTGGTGCTCCGAAACGCTGCTCTACTGAGGTAAATACCTGCTTAATTCCAAGTTCTGTGCATAACTTTCCCAATTGCTGACTAGCAAATTGGGTTGTTCGACACTAAATACCTCAAAATCTCGAAATGACATACAATATTCTTTCATACAAAATATTGGACTTTGTGAGCAGTTATCTGCGTAACCGACTCAGCTTCAATCCACTTGGTAAAGTACTCAATGACGATGATAAGGTACTTTATTTGACGTATGGCTAGAGGGAAATGACCCAAAAATATCTACTCCCCATGTATGGAAAGGTCATGGGCTATAAATAGATTGCAACTCTTTAGCTGGCGCATGGCACCAATCAGCATGCTTCTGACACTACTCACAACGCTGGACATATCTCCCATAATCCTCCTTCATGGTCGGCCAATAGTATCCTGCTCGGATGAATTTCAGTTATTCGTGTATTTAATAATATTCCTCAACCAATTTAATTATTTCTTCTATTATTTTTAATTATCTTTCCTACGTAGATTCCTAGAAAACCTGGGTTGACCTCGTAACACACTTTTGGGCCTATACCCGACCCAGGTCGAGTTAGTCATAACTCGCGCTACTGAGCTAATCATACCTAAACGCTTGGACCGAGGTCCCGTGCACTCCTGGACAATACAATAATATATAATGTAATTTTTCTATTATCAAGAATGAAAACAATAAATCAATCTAATAATCACATACCCACTATTTTAAAATATAATCAAATATTTTTGTATTTTGTAGTTGGGTTAAATATGATTTTTCGTTATTGTATTTTCAAGCAAATTAGTTTTGGTTCATAGATCAAACTTTATACCTCTTGGGTATTAGTAAAAAAGAAACTATTAAAATGAGTCTTCATTCTTATATGCTTCAACATGATTTATAAAAGGGATGTGTAATGCATTTAAGAATACGATTATTGACCATAGTCGCCCTTATAAATTGCATTTAAGAATGAGGCTATTTACCATAGCAACCCTTATAAATGCATTTAAGAATGTGGCTATTTACCATAGTCGCCCTTATAAATCTTTGCGCTACATATAAGAATGCGGCTATGGTAAATAGCCACCGTTGTATATGGTTATTTTTTTAAGTACATTCTATTTAATGTTAATTCTCATCTAAATTGACCTGTTCAATTATAACCCTGCCATACAAATACATAAATTCAGATAATCAAATTATATATATTCATAAAAATGTGTTACAAACACTAATAATATATCTATATATCTAATTCCTACATTATTCATCAGCTATCCTAGAGTTATAAAAATTTAGGAAATATGTGGACCAAGAATGTCTCACATTGCTAAGGCTTTAGAAGACATTGCTCGCTCATCTGTGAAGAACTGCATTACAAAATAAGGTTCACATAAATTAGTGTTAAGATACATATATGTTAAAGAATTATAAAAATAATTTACCATTATGTTACCTGATCCCAATCACTTTTAAGGCCTAGTGTTACAATGGTAACCATCCATTGCATAACGTAATAACCACACTCATAACTTCCTGATTGTCTATTACACTATAATTCAATAAAAGTAAAAGTTAATATTGATAAACAATAAAAAGATAAAGACAAAAATTACAAACCTTTAGTGTCATCCACTTCAGATTTTGAAAATTTGAATTTGATCGGCCTTTTAGGATGTTATATCCACGCCATGAACTAATTAATACAAAAAACCGCGTTAGTAGATGCTTAATTAGTAACATACGAAGTTAAGTTTATAGTGTACTTACTTATCAATTATATTCCTCACTTTCTTCTAATTCAATTTTAAGCACAAGCGTATCTAGTTCCTTGTAATATTCATCCACATTTAGCGTACCTTGTTGAAACCGTTGGAGTCTCAACATGAGGTCTTTCCTAAAATGTGGGGGCACAAACCTAGTGCGCATATGATCCTTTAAAGAGTTCCAAGAGTCCACGGGAGGACCCTTGTGATAGATA